>LNFM01000374.1_pt1 | contig 175778 bp, 159 predicted proteins | sample 596031 | NCBI WGS metagenome assembly LNFM01 (sample SAMN04254537, study PRJNA301005) | activated carbon metagenome | isolation source: dual media filters at the Ann Arbor, Michigan drinking water treatment plant | place: USA: Ann Arbor | reverse complement strand
GCAGACGAACGCGTTGCTGCAGTATCCGCGACCGAACAAAGGGCGAGGTTGAAGCCGAGGCGTCAGGGGCGATCTGCAGGTTCCAGTCGCGCAAGTACGCCGTTCGACTCGTCCGTCAGTAAGTAGAGATGGCCGTCCGGGCCCTGGCTCACGGCCCGGATGCGGCCGAGCACCCCCTTCAGCAACCTCTCCTCCTTGATGACTTTCTCGCCGTTCATTCGCAGCCGGAGGAGCATCTCGTCGCGGAGCGCTCCGACGAAGATGTCCCCCCGCCAGTTCGGGAACCGATCGCCGGTATAGAACGTCATGCCCGACGGCGCGATCGACGGTACCCAGTAGTGCAGCGGCGCCGTCATGCCGGGCTTTTGCGTGCCTTCGCCGATCTTCGTGCCGATGCCGTAGTTGCGTCCGTAGGTGACCACAGGCCAGCCGTAGTTGGCGCCGGCACGAATCACATTGAGTTCGTCGCCGCCTTGCGGTCCGTGCTCGTGGGCCCACAGTTCCCCCGTCTGCGGATGCAGCGCTGCGCCCTGAACATTGCGATTCCCGAGGGAGTAGATTTCGGGACGTGCACCTGCCTGCGTGCGCAAGGGATTGTCCTGCGGGACGCGGCCGTCGTCGTGGATGCGAACGATCTTGCCCAAGTGCTCGTCGAGTCGTTGGGCGCGATCCTGGTCGCCCCGGTCCCCGAGCGTCACGTAAAGCAGGCCCTGTCGATCGAACACCAGACGCGAGCCGAAGTGGCGCCCGCCGCTGACCCTGGGCTGCATGCGGAAGATGGTCTGCACGTCCTCCAGGCGATTCTGGACGAGCCGGGCACGGCTGACCTCCGTGCCGTACCCGTCCGGAGCGCGCGCCGAGTACGAAAGGTAGATCCAGCCGTTCTGCGCGAAGCGCGGATGGAGTGCGACATCGAGCAGGCCCCCTTGACCGTTCGGCGCGATCGCGGGGAGCCCGGTGACGGGATTCGGATCGAGCCGCCCGTCGCGCACGATGCGCAGGCGACCTTCGCGTTCCGTGATCAGGATACGCCCGTCGGGAAGGAATGCCATGCCCCACGGATGCTCCAGTCCCTGCACCAGCGTGCGGACCCTCACCGGGTGCTCGTCGGTACGAACGATCGGTGCGTCGGCTGCGCGTGCGTTGCCCGCAGCGGCAACCATTGCAATGAGCGCAAGCGCACGTATGAACCGGGCAAGGTGCTGCATGGAGAATCCTGGCATCAATAGGACTTCGGCAGTCCCAACACCCGTTCGGCGACGAAACACAGGATGAGTTCCCGACTGACGGGGGCAATGCGAGGGATCAGCGATTCGCGCAGCAGGCGTTCGACGTGGAATTCCTTCGCGTAGCCCATCCCGCCATGGGTCATCACCGCGGTTTCGCACGCGTGATATCCCGCTTCGCCGGCGAGATACTTCGCGGCATTGGCTTCGACCGCACACGGCTTGCCCTCGTCGTACAGCGAGGCGGCCTTCAAAATCATGAGTTGTGCGGCTTCGAGTTCCATCCAGCGTTGCGCCAGCGGATGCTGAATGGCCTGGTTCTCGCCGATGCACCGGTCGAAGACTACCCGCTCGCGCGCATAGCGTGCGGCTCGAGCAAGCGCCGCCCGACCGAGACCGACTGCTTCGGCCGCAATCAGGATGCGCTCCGGATTGAAACCGTGCAGCATGTATTCGAAGCCGCGGCCCTCTTCGCCGATGCGGTCTTCGGCCGGTACCGGCAATCCGTCGATGAACACCTGGTTCGAGTCGACCGCCTTGCGTCCCATCTTGTCGATTTCGCGCGCCTCGATGTAGCGGCGGTCGAAGTCGGTGTAGAAGAGGGTGAGGCCCGAGGTCGGTCGATCGACGTTCTCGAGCGGGGTCGTCCGGGCGAGGATCAGCATCTTGTTGGCGACCTGGGCGGTGGAGGTCCAGATTTTTTGTCCGCAGATGACGTAGTCGCTGCCGCGCCGTTCGGCACGCGTTTGCAGCTTGAGCGTGTTGAGCCCGGTATTGGGTTCGGTCACGGCGAAGCAGGCCTTGACCTCGCCGCGGATCATGGGCGGCAGCCAGCGCTGCTTCTGCGCGTCGGTGCCGAACACGACCACCGGATTGAGGCCGAAGATGTTCAGGTGTACCGCCGATGCGCCTGCCATGCCGGCGCCCGATTCTGCGATGGCCTGCATGAGTACGGCAGCGTCCGTGATTCCCAGGCCGGCGCCGCCGTAGGCTTCCGGCATGGCGATCCCCAGCCAGCCTGCTTCTGCAATGGCATCGAAGAACTCGTGCGGGAACCCGCCCTCGCGATCGCGCTGCAGCCAGTAGGTGTCGCCGAGCGGGCCGCCGGGGTCGAGCAGCTTGAAGATGGCGTCGCGGATCGCCTGCTGTTCGTCGGTCAGGGTAAAACTCATGGGGTTCGTCCTGGGAGGCGCTGTCGAACGGCTCAGGCGGCCGTCTTGGTTGCGCCGGCCGCAATGAGCTGTGCGATGTCGTCGTCGGAATACCCGACTTCGCGCAGCAGCTCGCGGCTGTGCTCGCCGAGGCGCGGTGCGTGATGCCGATAGTCGGGCGGCGAGGCGGACCAGCGTGTGGGAACGCCGGGCGTTTGGATCGGACCTTCGCTGGGGTGCTCGACTGTCTTGAGAAAACCAGTCGCCGCGAGATGCTCGTCGTCGATCAGTTCATCCAGCGAGTGCATGTTCATCCAGGGAATGTCGCCTTCGGTCAGCAGTCGTTCCCATTCGGCTGTGGTGCGCGTGCGCATCACCTCGGCGACGAAGGCGTAGATTGCATCGATGTGCTTTGCGCGTTCGACGTGGGTGGCGAAGCGGGGGTCGGTCGTGAAGAGTTCAGGCTTGCCGATGCGCTCGAAGAAGCTCTTCCACTGCTTGTCGTTGTAGACGAGCGCGCAGATATAGCCGTCGCGGGTTTGATAGGGGGCGCGAAACTTCGCGAGCAGGCGCGGGTAGCCCGGTTCGCCGATCGGCGGTTCGAAGGTGCGGCCGCCGAAGTGATCCCCCAGGATGAACTGTGCCATCGTCTCGAACATCGGCACGTCGACGGCTTGGCCAATGCCTGTCTTCCCGCGATGGACGAGGGCGGCGAGCACGGCGTTCGCTGTTGCCTGGCCGACGATACGATCGCATAGCGTTGCGGGGACGTAGCGGGGAGCAGCTGCGCCGGTGCGAACCATGAGCCATGGCAGGCCGACGGCGCCCTGGATCAGATCGTCGTAGGCAGGACGTGCGGCGTACGGGCCCGTTTGATCGTATCCGACGGCGGCAACGTAGACGATGCGCGGATTGACCGCCTTGACGTCTTCATACGCAAGGCGCAAACGCTTCATTGCTTGCGGGCGCGTATTGAAGACGAGCACGTCGGCCTGGACGGCCATACGCAACAACGCTTCGCGTCCTTGCGTGTTCTTGAGGTCGAGCACGATAGAGCGCTTGTTCCGGTTCATGTGCAGGAACATCGCGCCCATGCCGGCGTGCCGCATCGGGGAGAGCCAGCGCGTATTGTCGCCTTCGGGCGGCTCGACCTTGACGACGTCCGCGCCCAGATCAGCCAGCAGCTGGGTTGCGTAGGGCCCCATGACGACCGCGGTGAGGTCGAGGACGCGAATGCCGTCGAGCGGGCCACTCATGTTGGTTTTCGACCCGGCCTCAGGCGCGGGGCCGATATCCCATCGCACGCGATACGTGCTCGGCGGCGTTGCGGATCCTGGAGGCCCAGGCTTCGTCGAGCCGATCGGAGGGGGCGGATACGGACAGGCCCGCGACCAGATGGCCTTCGTCGTCGCGAATGCCGGCGGCGATGCAGGAGACGCCCTTTTCCGCTTCTTCCCGATCGATCGCATAGCCTGCGCCACGGACTCTCTCGAGTTCTTCGCCGAGCAGGTCCGGATCCGCCAGCGTGTGCTCCGTCAGGCGCGGGAGCCCAACGCGTTGCGCGTACGCCTGTGCGGCTTCGATGCCGTCGTCGGCGAGGAAGACCTTGCCTACCGACGTTGCATGCAGCGGTGCACGGGTACCTACGGCCTGTACGACCCGCATCATCTGTCCGCTGGAACTCACGCGTTCGACGTAGACGACTTCGTCGCCCTGACGCACGCTCAGATTCACGGTTTCGCGGATGTCGTCGTGCAGCGCCTGCATGAAGGGAAGGGCCTCCTGGCGGACGTTCAGACGCATGCGCACCAGATTGCCGAGTTCGAGCAGGTGGATGCCCAGACGGTAGGTGCCCGGCTCGATGCGATCCACCAGTCGGTTCTCCACCATGACCGCAAGGATGCGGTGGGCGGTGGACGGGTGCAGTCCGGTTTCCAGCGCGAGCTGCTTCAAATTCGCCGGGCTGGGGTGGCGCACCAGACTCTCGATCAGATGCATCATCCGATCGATGACCTGAATGGAAGACTTCGTCTGCGTAGCGGGCACGACGCGGTACCTCGTAGGGACCCTGCGATCTTATATTATGAAAACCGCGCTAACAATCGCATCGACGTTTTTCGGCGGAAGCAGCTACACGTGCATCCCGCATTCTGGTCGAATCGCATCGCGGCGAGACCGCGGCCTGCAGCTGAACGAAGCAACCCATCGATACCGGAGGAGAATCCATGAATTCGAGCTTTGCCGACAACCGCCGTGCGACTCGCATAGGGCCATGCTTTTCTGCGCTGACCCTCGGCGTGGCGCTATGCGCCGCGTCGATCCATGCAATCGGCCAGGAGTACCCGACACGGCCGGTGCGCATCGTGCTCCCGTTCGCAGCCGGTGGCGGGACGGACGTGCTGGCGCGGTTGCTCGCGCAGCGCTTTCACGAGACGATGGGACAGCCGTTCACCGTGGACAACCGGATCGGCGCCGGCGGCAACATCGGCGCAGAGCTGGTCGTGAAGAGTCCCCCCGACGGACATACGGTGCTCGTTTCGACCGCGTCCACAGCGGTGAACGTATCGCTGTACTCGAAGCTCTCGTTCGATGCGCGCAAGGATCTGATTCCCGTAACGCAGATCGGGCGTTCGGCTGTCGTGCTCACCGTGCATCCGTCGGTCCCGGTACGAACGCCGCAGGAACTGCTTGCACTCTCCCAACGCACGAAGGGCGGTCTCAACTACGGCTCGAATGGTACCGGGACGACCAGCCATCTCGCTGGCGTAATGTTCGCGCAAGTGGCCGGTATCCGCCTGACGCACATCCCGTATAAAGGCGTGGCGCCTGCGATGGCTGCGCTGCTGGGCGGGCAAGTCGAAGTGGCATTCCCGTCCACGCTCAGCGCGCAGCCCCAGATTCGCGCTGGCAAACTGCGTGGTCTCGCGGTCACGACGAAGCAGCCTGCGCCGTCGTTGCCTGATCTGCCGACGCTCGATTCGATCTGGCCGGGGATCGATATCGACAACTGGTTCATGGTGTTCGTGCCCGCCGGTACTTCGTCCACGATCGTCAACCGGCTGTACGCAGAAACGGCGAAGGCGCTGAAGCACCAGGACCTCACGAGCTACATGAAGCGCGAAGGTGCCGATGCGGTTGGAAGCGCTCCCGCTGATGCGGGCCGCTTCTTCCTGGGTGAAGTCGAGAAATATGCCAAGGTCGTCAAGGCTGCCCAGATTCGGCCGGACTGAGCCCGAAGCACCGGGCGTCACTTGCGCAGGTGGGGCGATCGACTCCGCGCGAGCGCATGCATGTGCGCAAGCTCGCGCGGCGTGAAGTTCGCCTGCTTTCTCGCGTTGTCGTTCAAGGGCAGGACGGGCCGCGGCGCATCGAACTCGTGCAGCAGACGTACGAAAGTGGTTTCCGGGTCGAGTGCTCGCTCGTTGCACAGGTGATTGAACCAGCGTGTGCCGATGGCGACGTGACCGACTTCGTCTGCAAGGATAACCTCTACGATCTCGGCCCCGCGCCTGTCGCCGTTTTCGCGCAGGCGTCGGATGATGCCGGGCGATGCGTCGAGGCCGCGCGCTTCCAGCACCCGGGGGACGAGTGCCATTCGCGCAAGCGGATCGTGCGCCGTCTTGACGGCCATCTGCCACAAGCCGTCGTGCGCCGGAAAATCGCCGTAGTCGCGATCCAACGACCGCAAGTGATCGCGCAGCATGCGAAAGTGCAGGGCCTCCTCCACGGCGACCGAAAACCAGTCGCGGTAGTACTCGATCGGCAGTCGGGGAAAGCGGCATACGGCATCGAGTGCGAGATTGATGGCGTTGAACTCGATGTGCGCCATTGCATGAACGAGCGCTGTGTGGCCTTCGCCGGCGGCAGCGCTTCGACGCGTGAGTTCGCGCGGATGCACGAGGGGCGGGCGTTCCGGTCGCCCGGAAACGGTGGCTACTTCGACCGGGAAATCGGGCTCGATCGTGATCTCGCCGGCGGCCAGCTCGTAAGCGATCGTGCCGATTGCATCGAGCTTGGGATCGACGAGCGCGCATGCAAGGGCGTTTCGGGCGCAATGTTGGAGCGTCGTTGGCATCGCAGAGAATGCTTCATGGCCGGACGGTGGACCCGAATGTGCCACGTCCCGAGGCGGCCGTCCACGCACTGAAGATTCGGTTTTGTGGTGACCGGGGCAACCGTTATGATTCATCGTTGTCGGGGGCAATCACCGCACCACGATGTGTCTTTCGCGAGCGTACGCCATGACCGCACGGCCGAACATATTATTGATTACTTCCGACCAGCAGCGAGCCGATTGTTTCGGATTCGAGAATCCCGCGGTCAAGACCCCCCACATCGATCGGCTTGCACGCGAAGGCACCCGTTTCTCGGCGTGCATTACGCCGAATCTGGTGTGCCAGCCGTCACGTGCGTCGATATTGACCGGCTTGTTGCCGCTGACCCATGGCGTATGGGACAACGGCGTGGATCTCGATCCCGGCGTCGGCGGGCGCGGCTTCGCAGGGGTGCTTGCGGCATCGGGCTATCGCACCGCATTCATCGGCAAGGCGCACTTTTCGACCAAGTCGACGTTTGCGCCGACGGGCACCCCGGAATGCAACAAGAGCCAGGCTCGCTACGGGCCAGCGTGGTTCGGCCCCTACATGGGGTTCCAGCACGTCGAACTGTGCGTGACAGGCCATCTGCATCGAACGCGGCCGATCGAGGATCCGCCCTGTGGCCACTACGAGCGTTGGTTGCTATCGCGCGGGCGTGAAGGCGAAGCCCTGGAGCTGTGGCGGACCGATCTCGGGCCGAGTGTCGGCGCGGCGCAGACGTGGTACTCGGCCTTGCCGGCTGCCTGGCACAACAGCACGTGGATCGCCGATCGCACGATCGAGTTTCTCACCAAGCGTCCGGCGGAGCGGCCGTTCTGCCTGTGGGCATCGTTTCCGGATCCACATCACGCATTCGATTGTCCGGAACCGTGGAGCCGCCTTTACGACCCGAAGTCGATCGTTCTGCCTAAGCACCGGACGACGGATCTGGATCGACGTCCGTGGTGGCACAAGGCCGTGCTCGAAGGCAAGCCGCAGCTTGCGGATCCAGCGATGCTCAGGTTCCGCTCGGAAGGTTCGCGCATGCCGGATCAGAGCGACGAGCAGCTCGCGCACATGACGGCGAACTATTACGGCATGATCTCGCAGATCGATCATAACGTCGGCCGCATACTCGAAGCACTCGATGCGAACGGGGGCACCGGCGATACGCTCGTCGTCTACACGACGGATCACGGCGAACTGCTCGGCAATCACGGCTTGTATCTCAAGCATCCCATTCCCTACGAGGATCTGCTGCGCGTCGGCATGGTCGTGCGCGGCCCCGGCGTTGTGGCGGGACAGATCGTGGACGATCCCATGTCCACACTCGACCTCGCCGCGACGTTTCACGAGTATGCCGGTGCAGCGCCGGTGCGCCAGCTGCAGAGCCGCAGCCTGCGACCGCTGCTGGAGAACCAGGGCGCGTCCCGCGACGTGGCGTATAGCGAATGGCACGTGCACCCTTCCCGCTGCGGCGTGGGGCTGCAGCTGCGTACGGTACGCACTCGCACGCACAAGTGCACCTTCGAACTCGGTTCGGGTGCGGGCGAGTTGTACGATCTGGTGAACGATCCCGAAGAGATGGTCGATCGATTCGACGATCCGGCGTTCGCGAGCGTGCGCAAAGCGTTGCACGACATGATGCGGGCGCGTCCCGGGGAGGTGCTCGACCCTCTCGCGGAGCCGATCGGAATGGCGTGACGATTCGAGCGTTGTCGCTCGAATCAGGGAAAGGGGAAAACCGAAGGGCCGCTCGCGCAGCCGCTCAGTCAGGGGGGCTACCGTGCGCGCGTCTTGCCTTTCCCTCTTCCCATTTCTCTCTTCCCGCCCTTTTGTCCTCTATCCTTCGAAGGTCGGAACGCTCATCGGACGATAGAACGACAACGCGTTTTGAAAAAAAACCTTGCGCTCGAGCGCCGGATCGATGTTGTCACGCAGGATCGCGATGTCGTTCGGTTCGAAGGGACGGCGGGCACGCTGCGAGGGCAGGTCGCTGCCGAACATGAGGGCGTCCGGATTCGCCTTCACCAAGGCACGAATCGCGCCTGGAACATCCAGCGTTGCACGACCGAAGCCCGTAGCCTTCACGCGCATGCCGCGCTCGGCGAGACGCAGGAGCGTGGGCAGCCCTTCGGGCGACAAGCCCAGATGCGCGATGCTGACCGCAGGCAAGCGCGCGATTTCCTTCGCGACGGGTTCGAGATCCTTGGCGTCGGCATAGAGTTCGACGTGCCAGCGCGCGAGCTCGTAGACCCGCCGTGCGACGCGGTCGAGATCCTCGATGCCGGCCGATCCGCCGCGAACCATGTTGAAGCGAACGCCGCGGACACCGATTGCATCGAGTGCCAGTATGTCCGCATCGGCCGTATCGGCGGGTATCTGTATGACGCCGACGAATGTCGGCCCGAACTTAGCGAGCGCATCGCGCATGAAACTCGTGTCGAAGTTCTGGAACGATCCGCTGACGACGACGCCTGCGGCGATCCCCAATCCGTCCGTGCGTTCACGGTAATCCTCGACCGGAAAGTTCGGCGGCATGAAGCCCTGGTTCGCCGTGACGGGAAACCGGAAGTCGATGATGTGGAAGTGGGTGTCGAAGATGGGGAGCATGGCGACTACTACGCAGTGAAGGGTGAAGAATAGACTGCGGGCAGTGGGAAAGGCGAAAAGTGCGAGCCGCGGCAGCGTGAATCTGGACGCCTCACCGGATTGCTGCGTCAGCAGCGACGTTCATCTTTCACGCTTCACGACCCCACCAGCAACCTTCCCCCCGAGCTTGCGTCAGACGCGCGCGGGTCATCTCGCGCAACGACGCCACGCCGAGCAGCGCCATGTCGCGATCGATCTCTTCGCGCAGCAGCTTGATCGCATGCGCGACGCCATCGTCGCCTGCAACGGTGGCGGCATAGAGGAATGGACGGCCGACGAAGACGAAGTCGGCGCCCAGCGCAATTGCCTTGAGCACGTCGGTGCCGCGGCGGATGCCGCTGTCCATCATGACCGTCAGCTCGCCGGCGGCTTCCTTGACTCGCGGCAACGCGCGCAGCGGTGCCACGGCGCCGTCGAGCTGGCGTCCGCCGTGGTTCGACACGATGATGCCGTCGATGCCGCTGCCGCTCGCGATCCGCGCGTCCTCGGGATCGAGCACGCCTTTCAGTACCAGACGTCCCCGCCAGAGCTTGCGGATGAACTCGATGTGCTGCCAGGTGAGCGTGTCGCGGCGACCACGTCCGCGCACGCCGGTCGAGGAAATGAGCGGCGTACGCGGTCCCATGTTCTCGAAATGCGGCATGCCGTGCAGCAGCAGGGTGCGAACGAACATGCCGAACAGCCAGCGCGGTCGCACGGCGCAGTCCCAGGCAAGCCGCAGCGTGGGGCGCAGCGGTGCGTTGTAACCGTTGCGCACGTTGTTCTCTCGGTTCGACGGGACTTGCACGTCGAGCGTGACCACGAGGGTGTCGAAGCCGCCACGCGCAGCGCGTTCGACCATTTCGCGGATGTCGTTTTCGTCGCCGGGCAGATAGGCCTGGAACCACGAGGTGCTTCCGGCCTCGCGTACCTTCTCCAGCGGCGTGAGCGATGCGCCGCTCGTGATCATCGGGATGTTGCAGGCCGCCGCGACCCGTGCCAGCACGATGTCGCCCTGATACGCCCCGAGCGAGGTGCCGCCCATGGGGGCGAGGCCGAAGGGGGCGTCGTACGTACGGCCGAACAGCGTCGTGCGAAGGCTGCGGCGAGAGGTGTCGATCAGCATCTTCGGCACGAAGGCGACTTCGTCGAAGACCGCGCGATTGCCGCGCAACGATGCGTTCGTTTCGACACCGCCGCTTACGTATCCGTAGATCGGGCGTGGCAGGATCTTGCGCGCCTCCGTCTCGAAATCGTCCAGGGCCAGCATGTTGCGCAGCCGCCTGGGGTAGGAGCGCTTGTCGACCCAACCCAGACTGTCTTTCTGCGCCGGAGCGACGTCGAGGGGTTCGGCTGCTGCCGAGGTCGTGGGTGTGCCGCCATGGGCCATGATGGGTCGCCGCTCGGGGTATGGGTTCGGAGCGGACGATTATAGTCACGCCGGCGCCAGGGTCAGTGCGTATGCGTCGCATGGGTTCGGGTCGTCCGGACCGCTCGATTCGCTCGACCCGAGCCCCTGCTTCGGGCATCCTTGCAGGCTTTCCCGACACGGTGATCCGCAGGAGTGCCCATGGCCCAGATCGATCTCAGGAGCGACACGGTCACGCGACCGACCGAAACGATGCAAGAGGCGATGCGTGCCGCGGAACTGGGCGACGACGGCCGCGAGGGCGATCCCACCGTGCGCAAGCTCGAGCAACTCGGTGCGGCCAGGCTGGGGAAAGAAGCTGCCCTGTTCATGCCCTCGGGCACGATGACGAATCTGTGTTCCCTGCTCACGCATACGAGCCGAGGCTCGGAAGTGATCCTCGAACGCACCGCCCACATCATTGGCTACGAGAACGCAGGCATGTCGCTGCTCGGCGGGCTCTTCTATCGGCCCATTGCCGGCAACCGCGGTGCGATGGACACCACGGCCCTCGAGTTCGCCTTCGAATCGGGCCTTGCGTCGAAGCAGTTGGCCCCCGCCCTCGTCTGCATGGAAACGACCCACAACACCGCCGGCGGCGCTGTCCTGCCGCTCGATCACATGGCCGAGGTACAGCGCATCGCCCGCGCGAACGGCGCGAAAGTCCACATCGACGGTGCGCGGATCTTCAACGCGGCCGTCGCCTTGAACGTGGATGTGGCGAAGATCGCGGCCTTTGGCGATTCGGTGTGCTTCTGCGTCTCGAAAGGCCTGAGTGCGCCGGTGGGGTCCCTGTTGTGCGGCACGAGGTCGTTCATCGATCGGGCCAGGCATTTCCGGCGGATGCTCGGCGGCGCAATGCGCCAGTCCGGCATCGTGGCCGCTGCGGGCATCGTGGCGCTGGAAACCATGGTCGAGCGACTGAGCGAAGATCACGATAACGCACGCCGCCTTGCGGCCGGCCTGAGCGGGATCGATCGCACGCTGGTCAATGCCGAGAGCATCGAAACCAACATCGTGCGGGTCGACATTTCCGGCAGCGGGTGGTCTGCAACGCAGTGGGTCAAGGCGCTCGAAGTCGAGGGGGTCGCCACGAGCGACTATGGTCGGTCGCAGTTGCGGTTCGTGACCCACCGGCACATCGGAGCCCCGCAGGTCGAAGCGGCAGTTGCTGCCATGAGTCGGGTCTGGGAGCGCGCGTGTGCTTCGCGCTCTCGTGCCCCGGGCTGAAAGCCGCATCGCATCGATGAATCATTGGGATCGCCTCACTGCCGTGCTGCGCGCAGAGCCGCTGGACCGCCTGCCGGTCGCGCTTTGGCGGCATTGGCCCGAGGTCGACCATGATCCGCTCGCCCTCGCACGTGCGGTCATGGCATGGCAGCGGCGCTTCGATTTCGATCTGACGGTGTTCACGGCGCAGCCGACCTGCGTTGCCGAGCACTTCGGGGCGCCGACGGCATACCGGAACGATCCATACGGCCGAAGGCGTGCGGATCGCCATTGCATCGAGGATCCCCGCCAGTGGCAGGATCTACGGTCCGAATCGGGATCAGCGGACGTATTGACCGACCTGAACGCCGGCTTGCGTCGAGTGGCCGCTGCCCTGGGCGGCACGGTACCGCTGATCCAAAGCGTGCCCAGCCCCCTGACCACGGCGTGGCACCTGGCCGGCGACAAGCTGTTCGAACATATGCGATTCGCGCCGGATAGCGTCGAGGCCGGGTTGCATGCAATTGCCGAATCGACGGTGGCCTTCGTCCGCGCTGCGGTCGATTCGGGAGCGTGCGGCATTCGCCTGGTCGTGTGCGTGCCGGCGTCCGCGCCGTTCACCCACGAAGAGCACCGGCGATTCGGTCGACGCTTCGACGCAGAAGTCGTGCAGGCGACGGGGGCCCCCCCGAGGTGGAATCTGCTCGAAGTCGATGCGCACCCGGCATGGCTGGATGCTTTCGTCGACTATCCTGTCCAGCTATTGACGTGTTGCGATCAATCGGGAGATGCGAATCCGACGTCAGTTGCGAAACGCTTTGTCGGGATCGTCGCCGGCGGCATCGATGCCGGCGGGCCGCTGGTCGACGGTACGCGATCGGTCTGTTTCGACGAGGCCGCGTCGGCGGTCGAGCGCCTCGGTCATGCGAGGGCGATGATCGCGACCGGTGGCGCCTGTCGAACCGACACGCCCGAAGGCAACATCGACGCATTGATCGAGGCCGTACTCCGCCTTGCCGAGCACGCGAACGAAGAGGGGATTGCCAGATGAACGCACCGTTGCTTACGTCCACCCATTGGGGGGTCTACGAAGTCGAAGTCGAAGGCGGACGCGTTGCCCGGCTCAAGCCGTTCGAACACGATCCGGATCCGTCGCCGATCGGCAATTCGATCCCGGGGGCGCTTTACTCGCCTACCCGGGTGATGAAGCCGTCGGTGCGCAAGAGTTACCTCGAAGGCGGGCCGGGATCGGCCAACGAGCGCCGCGGCGCGGATCCGTTCGTGGAGGTATCGTGGAACGAGGCGATGGACATCGTCGCCGCCGAGATCGATCGGGTCAAGTCGACGTTCGGCAATGCTTCGATCTTCGCAGGATCGTATGGCTGGTCGAGTGCCGGTCGCTTTCATCATGCGCAAAGTCAGGTGCATCGCTTCTTCAACTGTCTGGGCGGCTATGTCGCTCACGTAGGCACCTACAGCCTCGGTGCGGCCCGCACCTTGTTGCCGCACATCGCGGGTGACATGGATGTCCTGCGTTCGCAGCACACCTCCTGGGAGGTGATGGAGAAGCACACGCAGCTCTTCGTTGCCTTCGGCGGCGTTCCGCTGCGAAACACGCAAGTCAACTCGGGCGGCGCGTCGCAGCATGAAGTGCGGCCGTCGTTGAAGAAGCTCGCCGCCGCGGGCGTCCAGTTCGTATGCGTGAGTCCCGTCCGCAGCGACTTCGACGGGGCGGACGCCGTCGAGTGGATTCCGATCCGACCGAACAGCGATACGGCTTTCATGCTCGCAGTCGCGTACACCCTGATCGCCGAGAATCTGCATGATCGAAACTTTCTGCAAAGCCATTGCGTCGGTTTCGAGCGTTTTCTGCCCTACGTCATGGGCGAAACCGACGGGCAGCCGAAAAGTCCTGCCTGGGCGGCATCGATATGCGACGTGCCTGCCGAGACCATCGTCCAACTCGCACGTCGACTGGCCGCGAACCGTACGCTGCTTACCGTGAGCTGGTCGCTGCAGCGGGGGGATCATGGCGAACAGCCGTTCTGGCTCACGATCACACTGGCAGCGATGCTGGGTCAGATCGGCCTGCCCGGTGGCGGCTTCGGCCTGGGCTACGGTTCGGTGAACGCGGAAGGTACTGATGCGTCTTCCTTCTCGGGGCCGGTGCTGCCGCAGGGTACGAACGGCGTGAAGACCCCCATTCCGGTGGCGCGCATCTCCGACATGCTGCTCAATCCAGGCGGCATTTACGATTTCGACGGTCAGCCGCGCACGTATCCCGACATCCACCTGATCTACTGGTGTGGCGGCAACCCGTTCCATCACCACCAGGACTTGAACCGGATGCTGCAGGCCTGGCGCAAGCCGGACACCATCGTATTTCACGAGCAGTTCTGGACGCCGGCGGCGAAGCACGCGGATGTCGTGTTGCCCGCGACGACGATGCTCGAACGCGAAGACATCGGCTCGGCCGGTCGAGACCGATACATGATCGCGATGAAGAAGGCCGCGCAGGCGCCCGGCGAGGCGCTAGACGACTACGCGATCTTCGCGGGCGTCTCCGAGCGCCTCGGTTCGCATCGGGCCTATACCGAGAATCGCGACTCGATGCAGTGGCTGCGCTATCTGTACGAAGCCTCCCGCGAGCGCGCCGATCGCTACGACATCGAGTTGCCGGGATTCGACGATTTCTGGGCACGCGGTTTCTTCGAAGTCCCCAGGCCAGCCCATCCCAAGATCATGCTTGCCGGCTTCCGGGAAGATCCGCAGAAGCGTCGTCTCTCGACACCCTCCGGCCGGATCGAGATCTTCTCGGAGCGCATCGCGTCCTTCGGCTATGACGACTGCCCGGGGCATCCCGTCTGGATCGCACCGGCGGAGTGGCTCGGCGAGGGCGCCACACGCTATCCGCTGCACCTGATTTCGAGCCAACCCTCGACCAAGCTGCACAGCCAGTACGATCATGGCATCGTCAGTCGTGCGAACAAGATCGAAGGACGCGAGCCCATCGGCATGCATCCGGACGACGCCGCGGCCCGCGGGCTCGGCGCCGGCGATATCGTGCGCGTGTTCAACGAGCGCGGTCAGTGTCTCGGCGGCGTGCGTCTGGACGAGGGGCTCAAGCGCGGCGTGGTCCAGATGTCGACAGGCGCCTGGTACGATCCGCTCGTGCCCGGCGAGATCGGCACGCTCGACAAGCACGGCAATCCGAATGTATTGACGCTCGACAAGGGCACGTCGAAGCTTACGCAGGGGGCGAGCGCGCATACGTGTCTCGTGCAGATCGAGCGATTCGAAGGGAAACTGCCACCGATCACGGCGTACGATCCGCCGGCGTTCGTGCGGCGCGACACTTGATGTCGCATCCGTAGAAGTCGCGCAGCGAGCACCCATACACATGAGCGAGGTACCAGCATGTTCAGTTTGAAGGACAAGGTCGTCGTCGTCACCGGATCGACCAAGGGCATCGGCAAGTCGATCGCCGAGGAGATGGCGAACGCGGGTGCGAAGGTGGTGATTTCCAGCCGCAAGGCCGATGCCTGCGAGGCGGTGCTCAAGGAATTTCAGGCCCGCGGTCAGGAGGCCATTGCCGTGCCCTGCAACGTGGGCAGCAAGGAGCAGCTTCAGAACCTCGTCGATACGACGATCGCGAAGTGGGGCCGCATCGATACCCTCGTCTGCAACGCAGCGTCGAATCCCGTATTCGGTCCGCTGCTCAAGGTGCCGGACGACGCGTTCGACAAGGTGATGCTGACCAACGTGAAAAGCGTGTTCTGGCTCGCGAACCTTGCGATTCCGCACATCGCGGCGCAGGGCGGCGGCTCGGTCATCATCATTTCGAGCATCGGTGCGCTGCGCGGCAGCGATGTGATGGGCCTGTACGGCACATCGAAAGCGGCCGAGATGGGTCTTGCCCGTGCGCTTGCGGTCGAGTGGGGGCCGAGGAATGTGCGCGTAAACACCATCGCCCCCGGGCTCATCAAGACGGACTTCGCCCGTGCGCTCTGGGAGGACGAAGGGCGTCGCGCCCGCCGCGAAGAATCGACGCCGCTGCGTCGCATCGGCCAGCCGAAGGACATCGGCGGCGTGGCCGTCTTTCTGGCTTCGGAAGCCGGATCGTTCGTGACGGGGCAGGTGATCGTGGCGGATGGAGGGGTGACGATTGCGCCTTGAGGCAGCGGGGCTGCCTCGGAAAAAGGGAAATGGGAAAGGGGGCGGGTGGTTGTTCGGTGGTGACCGACCCTGTCATGCCCGCCCTTCCCTTTTCCCCTTTCTCGCTTCCCGCTTTGCCCCGGCGGGCTAGAATCGGCTTAACGCCTGCACCCTTGGGCATCTGAACAACGACAAACAACGGAGATCCTCATGTATCCCGACATCCAACTCCTCATCGACGGCGTATGGTGCAAGGCTGAGTCAGGCAAGACCATTCCGGTCGTGAATCCGGCAACCGGGGAGCAGATCGGCACGGTGGCACACGCGGAAAAGGCCGATCTTGACCGCGCATTGGTTGCCGTCGAGAAGGGGTTCCAGATCTGGCGCAAGACATCCGCCTACGATCGCTCCAAGGTGATGCGCAAGGCGGCCGATCTGCTGCGCGCGCGCGCCGAGACGATCGCACCGCTGCTCACGATGGAGCAGGGCAAGCCCCTGGCCGAAGCCAAGGGCGAGGCCCTGGCGGGTGCCGACGTCATCGACTGGTTCGCCGAGGAGGGGCGCCGGGCGTATGGCCGCGTCATTCCCGCCCGCGCGGCCGGCATCTATCAGCTGGTCGTCAAGGAGCCGGTGGGGCCGGTGGCTGCATTCACGCCGTGGAACTTTCCGATCAATCAGGTGGTGCGCAAGCTGTCGGCCGCGCTGGCGACGGGTTGCTCCATCATCGTCAAGGGACCCGAAGAGACGCCTGCGGCCCCGGCCGAACTCATTCGCTGCTTCGTCGATGCGGGCGTGCCGGCGGGCGTGGTGAATCTCGTCTACGGCGTACCGGCCGAGGTATCCAGCTATCTCATTCCGCATCCGGTGATCCGCAAGATCTCGTTCACGGGTTCCACTGCAGTGGGCAAGCAGCTCGCGGCCATGGCCGGGCTGCACATGAAGCGTGCGACGATGGAGCTCGGCGGCCACGGTCCGGTGATCGTCTTCGACGATGCCGATGTCGAGGTTGCCAGCAAGATGCTGGCGGCAGCGAAGTTTCGCAATGCCGGTCAGGTATGCGTCTCGCCCACGCGCTATCTCGTGCAGGAAAAGGTGTACGACAGTTTCGTCGAGAAATACGTCGCTGCGACCGGCAGGATCAAGGTCGGCGACGGCTTGAAGGAAGGCACGACGATGGGGCCGCTCGCGAACACGCGTCGGGTCGTCGCGATCGAAGCGTTCGTCGACGACGCCTTGAAGGCCGGTGCGGAACGCAAGACGGGCGGGAGCCGCATCGGCGAGAAGGGCAACTTCTTCGAACCGACCGTCCTCACGAATGTGCCGCTCACCGCGCGTGCGATGAACGAGGAGCCGTTCGGCCCGCTCGCGATGATCAATCCCTTCAAGACGTTCGACGATGCCGTCAGCGAGGCCAATCGTTTGCCCTACGGACTGGCGGCCTATGCGTTTACGAAGTCTGCCAAGACGGCCAATGCGGTGGCGGCGGAAGTCGAAACGGGCATGATCACCATCAACCATCTCGGCCTCGCGTTGCCGGAAGTGCCGTTCGGCGGCGTGAAGGATTCGGGCTACGGTTCGGAAGGCGGGTCCGAGGCGCTCGAGCCTTACCTCGTCGGCAAGTTCGTCACTCAGGCCGGTCTGTAGGCCCGCGCCTGATACGGGGGAGCGGTCGCCGGCCGAACGTGCAGCCGCGTGCTCTCCCAGCGACTTCCTCGATCCCCACCATGCGCGTCGGTCTCTTCGTCACCTGCCTCGTGGATCTGATGCGGCCCCGTATCGGAATGTCGGCGTTGACGCTGCTGGAGCGCGCAGGATGCGAAGTCGTGGTGCCGACGTTCCAGACCTGTTGTGGTCAGCCGGGTTACAACTCGGGGGATCGTGCAGGGGCGCGTCGCCTTGCCGAAAAGTTCATCGCCGAGTTCGAAGGCTGCGAGTACGTGGTCGCGCCCTCGGGTTCCTGTGCCGGCATGGTGAAGGCGCACTACCCCGAACTTTTCGCCGACGCGCCCGAATGGTCGCAGCGGGTGACTGCACTCGCTGCGAAGACGTTCGAGCTCACCGACTTCCTGCATCGAATCGTCAAGCTCGACAGCGTGCCCGGCGAATTTCGGGGCACCGTGACGTATCATGATTCGTGTTCGGGGTTGAGAGAACTGAGCGTTCAGTCCCAGCCTCGAGCACTGCTCGCCATGGTGCCGGGCCTTCAATTGAAGGAGATGCACGAGGCTCAGGCCTGCTGCGGGTTCGGCGGCACGTTCGCGCTCAAGTTCGGCGACGTGTCGACGCGCATCGTCGACGTGAAGTGCGACCACATCGCTGCAGCGAAAACAGATGCCGTGGTCCTCGGCGATCTGGGGTGCATGCTGAACATCGAGGGTCGACTGCGTCGGCGCGGCGACGAAACGACCCAGGTGCTGCATGTCGCCGAGATCCTTGCAGGCGAGGTGCGGCGATGACCGCGCCATCGCCGTATTGAACGTCGGGGAGATTCCATGCAAGTCACCTCGATGCACTTCAAACCGACAGCCACCCGGAAGCTCGCCGATCCGCAGCTGCGAGGAGCGCTTAACGGTCTGAAGGAACGCTTCGTCCCCGGCCGCGCGGCAGTCATTGCCGAACTCGACAACTTCGAAGAGATCCGCGACGCCGCGGCTGCGATACGCCGCCGCACCCTCGAACACCTCGACTTCTACCTCGAGGAATTCGAACGCCGTGCCACCGAACGCGGGGCCGTCGTGCACTGGGCGGCCACATGGGATGAAGCCAACGAGATCGTGCTGCGCATCGCGCGCGAGAACGGGGTGCGCAAGGCGGTCAAATCGAAGTCGATGGTCAGCGAGGAATGCGCGCTCAACGATGCGCTGGAGGGGGCGGGCATCGAGGTCGTCGAGACCGACCTCGGCGAGTACATCCTGCAACTGGGCAAGGAGCCGCCTTCCCACATCATCGCACCGGTCATCCACAAGACGCTCGATCAGGTGTCGGATCTCTTTGCCGAAAAGCACGCGACTGAGCGCAAGACCGACATTCCTGAATTGACTCGGGAAGCCCGCGAGCGCCTGCGTCCGCACTTCCTCAGTGCCGACATGGGGATCACCGGCGCGAACTTCGTGGTTGCCGAAACGGGCTCCACGCTCATCGTCACCAACGAGGGCAACGGCCGCATGGCCACCACGTTGCCGCGCGTGCATGTCGCAATAACCGGTATCGAGAAGGTCGTGCCGACGCTCGAAGACCTGTCGGTGTTGCTGCGATTGCTGCCGCGCTCGGCCACCGGACAGTCGATCAGCAACTACGTCTCGGTGACGACCGGCGTGGGCGCAGAGGACGAACCCGACGGTCCGCGGCAGTTCCACATCGTCCTGCTGGACGCCGGACGCTCACGGATTCTCGCCAGCGAGTTCAAGGACATCCTGCGCTGCATTCGGTGCGGCGCCTGCATGAATCACTGCCCGGTGTATCAAAGCGTGGGCGGTCACGCCTATGGCTGGGTCTATCCGGGACCGATGGGGTCGGTGCTCACGCCGAACTACGTCGGGCTGGAGAATGCGCTCGATCTGCCCCACGCTGCCACGCTGTGCAATCAGTGTGGCGTCGTGTGTCCGGTGAAGATTCCGCTCCCCGAATTGCTGCGCAAGCTGCGTGAGAAGCAGTACGAACGCGGCCTGCGGCCGGCACGCGAGCGCATGGCGCTGCGAGCGTGGAGTTTTCTCGCTTCGCATCCGAAGCTCTATGCCTGGATCACCCGAATCGGGATGAAGCTGCTCGCGCGCATGGGCGGTGAGCGCAAGCGGTTCTCTTGGCTGCCTGGTGGGCGGGGCTGGACCCAGGGCCGCGACATGGCGGCCCCCCAGGGCGAGACCTTCCGCACGCTCTACGCACGTCGTCAGGCGGGTGGACTATGAATACCGAACCGAATCCGAGGAGATACACATGAGCATCGTCGATACGACCACGACCGGCACCCTCCCGATGTGGATAGACGGCAAGGCCACTGTGGCGCAGTCGGCGCGTACTGCGCCCATCACGAATCCGGCGACGGGCGAAGTCATCCGGCAGGCACCCATGGCCAATGCAGCCGACATCGATTCGGCCGTGCAGGCGGCCACGCGCGCCTTCGAAGAATGGCGCGAAACGCCGCCGCTTCGACGTTCCCGCATCCTCACGCGCTTTCGCGAACTGCTGGAAGCGCATCGTGACGAGTTCGCCGCCCTCATCACGCAGGAGCACGGCAAGACATTGGCCGATGCTGCGGGTTCGCTTCAGCGCGGCATCGAAGTGGTCGAGTTCGCGAGTGGCGTGCCGCACCTGTTGAAGGGCGAGCATGCCGAGGACGTCGGCCGGGGCATCGATTGCCATTCGATGCTGCAGCCCTTGGGCGTATGCGCAGGCATAACGCCGTTCAACTTCCCGGTGATGGTGCCGCTCTGGATGTTTCCCGTGTCCATCGCCTGCGGCAACACGTTCGTGCTGAAGCCGTCCGAGAAGGATCCGTCCCCGGCACTGCGGATGGCCAAACTCGCGAAGGAGGCAGGCTTGCCCGACGGCGTGCTCAATGTCGTGCATGGCGACAAGGAAGCGGTCGATGCGTTGCTGCACCATCCTGGCGTCAAGGCCGTGTCGTTCGTGGGATCGACGCCGATCGCCCGTTACGTGTACGAAACCGCGACTCGCAATGGCAAGCGTGTGCAGGCACTCGGTGGCGCCAAGAATCATGCCGTCGTCCTGCCCGATGCCGACATCGATTTCGCCGCCGATGCTGTGATCGGTGCCGCTTACGGATCTGCGGGTGAACGCTGCATGGCGATCTCGGCGGTGGTCGCGGTCGGCGAGACGGGTGATCAGCTGGTCGAATGCATCCGTGCAAAGGCGGCGAAACTGCCGGTCGGTCCGGGTGATCAGCCTGGGGTCGAAATGGGTCCTCTGGTCACGCGCGAGCATCGCGACAAGGTCAAGGGCTACGTCGATTCCGGTGTGACGGAAGGGGCGAAGCTGGTGCTCGACGGACGCGCGTTCGAGGGGGCGGGACGGGAGAAGGGGTTCTTCATCGGTCCGACGCTTTTCGATCACGTGAAGCCCGACATGAAGATCTATCAGGACGAGATCTTCGGCCCGGTACTCGTCGTCGTGCGTGCCGAAACACTCGAGGATGCGATCGGTCTCATCAACCGCAATCCCTATGGCAACGGTACGGCGATCTTCACGCGATCGGGCGGCGCGGCGCGGCGCTTCCAGAACGAGATCGAAGTCGGCATGGTCGGCATCAACGTGCCGATCCCCGTGCCGATGGCCTTCTTCTCGTTCGGCGGCTGGAAGAATTCGCTCTTCGGGGATCTGCACGTGCACGGCATGGAAGGGGTGTACTTCTACACACGGACCAAGGTCGTGACGACGCGTTGGACCGAGGACAAGCCCGTCGGCAGCAGCTTCGTCATGCCGACCCTGGGTCGTTGAACTCTCGATGAGCACGTCGCGCGAGCGTATTCTCGGCTCGATAAGATCGGCACTCGGCCGCGCGGGGCCGCTGTCGGAGCGTGATGCATCGATCGAGCGGGAGCGGTTGATGGAGCATCCGGTCGGTCCGCGGCCGATGTTGTCCTGGGATCCGGTCGAGCGCTTTCGCGAGCGCGCCAGGCTGCTCTCGTCTACGGTCGATGAGGTCGCAACATGGATGGATGTGCCAGGGGCAGTAGCCGCCTATCTGACCGGAAACGGGCTGTCATCGCAGATCGTGGCATGGTCCGATCTGCCGACTTGCGACTGGATCGGCGCCGGACTGTCTGTTGAGCCCCGTCGGGCTCTCGGGGCCGACCTCGTCGGCATCACGGGTTGCTTCTGTGCCATCGCCGAGACGGGCACGCTGCTTTGTCTTTCCGGGACGGGAACGCCGCCTTCGACCAGCCTGCTGCCCGAAACGCATATCGCTCTGGTGCCCTGCAGCCGCATCGTGAAGACGATGGAAGATGCCTGGGCACTCGTTCGTAGCGAGCGGGCGCACATGCCGCGCGCGGCGAACTTCATCTCCGGTCCGTCGCGGACGGCCGATATCGAGCAGACGCTGGTGCTCGGGGCGCATGGACCTTACCGGGTTCATGTCGTACTCATCGGTCGATAACGGGCGGCGTCACCCACCCCGCGTGCAACCGCACGCACGCGTTTGGGGTGCGCGGCAGTAGAATCGGTCCTGCGGACCCAATCAAGATCATTTCACCCATATTCGGTGTTCCGCCATGGCCATGCATTTCATGGTTCGCGCATCTTATGGAGGAGTTCATGAAGCGCATCGCCCACCAGCTGTTTTGCAGAAGCAAAGCCATGCTCGGGCTGCTTCTTCTCCTGCCTGCCTGTGCGACGACCGGCGCCGATGAGCCGCCGCGTAGCGGGTACTTCTTCGTCGGCGGCCGTTACGTCGACACCAAAGCCGGGCCGATCATGGAACGGCAGATGTACGTCGAGTTTCGGAAGCCGGAGCGGCCGACTCGACCCTATCCGATCGTGATGATTCACGGCGCGGCGCAGACCGGGACGAACTTCACCGGTACGCCGGATGGTCGCAAAGGGTGGGCCGACTATTTCGTCGAGCAGGGTTACACGGTGTACGTCGTCGACCAGCCGGCGCGAGGCCGCTCTGCCTACAACGAATCCATTGCGCCGGTGGTGCGATTTCCGGCGAACCAACTCGAGAGTCGCTTCACAGCAACGGCTCGCTCCAATCTTTGGCCGCAGGCGAAACTGCATACCCAGTTTCCCGGCGAAGGACCGAACAAGGGGATGCGCGGCGATCCTGTGTTCGACCAGTTTTATGCTTCGCAAGTCCAGTACATAGGCCGCAATGCCGTGAGCGAGCAACTGCTGCGCGAGGCAGGCGCCGCGTTGCTCGACAAGATCGGGCCGGCCATCGTCCTAACGCATTCGCAATCGGGCCCATTCGGTTGGGTGATCGCCGATGCGCGTCCCAAGCTCGTGAAGGGCATCGTGGCGGCAGAGCCGAGCGGGCCGCCGCTGCGTAACGCCGTGTTCGGAACTGCACCTGCACGGCCGTGGGGTATCACGGAGACGCCGCTCGCCTATGATCCACCCATCACGGATCCCAAGCAGTTGAAGGTGGTCGAGCAACCCGCACCCGACGGTCCGAATCTCGTCGCATGCATGCAGCAGGGGCAGCCCGCGCATCAGCTGACGAATCTGCGCAACATTCCAGTCATGGTGTTCGTGGCCGAGGCGTCGTATCACGCGGTCTACGATCACTGCACTGCGAAATGGCTCAGCCAGGCGGGCGTGAAGACGGATTTCGTTCGGCTCGAGGATGCCGGCCTACGCGGCAACGGCCACATGGTCATGATCGAGAAAAACAGTCTCGAGATCGCTGCACTGATCCAGCGCTGGATCGAGTCGAACGTGCGCTGACTCAACGCCGACAACGCACTGCTGTCGTTACGCCGCAGGCGGCGTAACGGTCTGCGTGCTGGTTGCTATTCCGGCAACGCACGTGCGGCCATCGTTACATGGGCGTGCTGTCTACTCCGGTGTCAACGCACCGGCCTTGATCAACATCCTGAGCTTCGCAGCTTCTTCGTTCATGAATTTCGCGAAGTCTTCCGGAGTGCCGCCTCCGACTTCCAGACCGAGCTGATCCAAACGTTTGCGCACGTCCGGCATGCCGAGCGCGCGATTGGATTCGGCATTGAGCTTGTCGACGACGGGCCGCGGCAGTTTGGCCGGCCCGGAGAGGGCAAACCAGACGATTGCCTCGGCATTTTTCACGCCCTGCTCTTCCAGCGTCGGCAGATTCGGCAACACGCTCTGGCGCTTCTTTGCGGCGATGCCGAGCGCCTTCAGTCGGCCGGATTTCAGATGGACTTCGGCGCTCACCGAAGTCGTATACATCGCCGTGACCTGGCCGCTCAGAATGTCGATGAAGGCGGGCGCCGTACCCTTGTAGGGGACGTGCGTGAGTTGTGCCTTCGTGGCCGCGCGAAACAACTCCATGCCGATATGCAGGCTGGAGCCGATGCCGGATGTCGCCCAAGTCACCTTGCCGGCATGGGTTCGCGCGTAGTCGAGCAATTCGGGTACGGTGTTGGGGGGCAGCTTCGAGTTCACGACGATGATGAGCGGTGCATACCCGAAGAATATGATCGGCGTGAAATCCTCGAAGCGATAAGGCGGGGTCTTGCGCAGCAGGATGTTGTTGACGTTGGGCCCGGGATTCGCGGACAGCAGCGTGTAGCCGTCGGGTGCAGCCTTGGCAACGATCTCGGCCCCCACAGCGCCTCCTGCGCCGCCGCGATTGTCGACGATGTACTGCTGCCCGAGCGCCTCGGTCAGTTTGTTGGCCATCAGTCGGGCGATGATGTCGTTGGACGCGCCTGGTGCAAACGGCACGACCCATCGTACGGGTCGATTGGGATAGTCGCCGCTTTCCGCGGCCATCGCGCCGCCTGAGCTGCAAAAGGTGCATGCGACGAGCGCCAGTCGGGCAATGCGTTTCGTTGCTCCAGGCACGATCTCCTCCTTGTTTTACGTGACTGCCGGCGATGCAGGGCAAGTGCTTCATCCCGGCGGAGCGAAAGCGTAGCATGAAGCCCACCGAAGGTAGTGTCGTGCGCGTGCAAATGGCGCATCGTTCTTGACATCGCGTACGGGCATCTTTCAGACTCGGTCAGCGTTGCCCGGTGCCCGTGCCCGGGAGCGGTCCGTCCGCGGACGCGCGCAGCCAGGCGGGCTCGCATCCGAAGATTCGTCAGGAGATCAGGTGGTCGCCATTGCTCGTCCCATCGGGCCGCAGCGCTTTCGCGAAAGCCATGGCCGATATTTCGAGGACTTCACGGTGGGCGACGTCTACGAACATCGACCGGGGCGCACGATTACCGAAACGGACAACATCAACTTCTCGCTCATGACGATGAACTTCCATCCGCTGCACTGCGATGCGGCGTACGGTGCGAAGAGCGAGTTCGGGCGCTGCCTGGTCAACAGCGGCTTGACCATCGCGATCGTGCTTGGCATGAGCGTGGCCGATGTCAGCGCGAAAGCGATCGCCAATCTCGGCATGGACAAGTTGAAGTTGCTCGCCCCGGTGTATCCAGGCGACACGATCTACGCCGAGTCCGAGGTCATCGACAAGCGCGAGTCGAAGTCGCGCCCGACCCAGGGTGTGGTCACGGTTCGCACCACGGGACGCAAGGCCGACGGCATGGTCTTCATGACCTTCGAGCGCTCGGCGCTCATTCCGATGCGTGGTCACGGCGTGGAAGATCGAGCGCAAGCGGGAGACGCTTCTTAGCGTCGGCAGCGTCCGATATCGCCATGGCCGAAAACAATCACGCACTGCTCGATGCCGTCGATCGCTTCCTCGACAAGGAAGTGCGCCCGGTCGCGCGCAAACTCGAACAAGCCGACGAATGGCCGGCCGATATCGTGGCCAAGATGCGCGAGATGGGGCTCTTCGGCTGCATCATCGATGAACGCTACGGTGGGCTTGGGTTGTCTGCCCGGGACTACGCACAGGTCATCGAGCGGATTTCGGCGGTGTGGATGTCGGTCGCGGGCATCATCAACTCGCACCTCATCATGGCAGCGCTCGTCCAGCGCTGCGGCACCGAGGAGCAGAAGCTGCGCTACCTGCCGAGGTTCGCGTCCGGAGAATTGCGCGGCGGGCTTGCGCTCACCGAGCCCGATTGCGGAACGGACCTGCAGGCCATACGCACGCACGCCCGGCGCGAAGGCGATTGCTACGTCGTGAACGGGACCAAGACGTGGATCTCCAACGGCATCCAGGGGCATTGTGTCGCCCTGCTCGTAAAGACAGATCGCGACGCCGAGCCGCGTCATCGCGGCATGAGCGCCTTCATCTGCGAAAAGGGGGCCGGCTTCACCGCCAGCCGCAAGCTCGAAAAGCTCGGCTACAAGGGCATCGACAGCGCCGAGCTCGTCTTTCAGGATTACCGAGTACCGGCAGCCAATCTGATCGGTGGCGTGGAAGGGCAGGGTTTGAAACAAGTGTTGGGCGGCCTCGAACTGGGGCGCCTCAACGTGGCGGCACGCGGTGTCGGCATTGCTCGTGCAGCTTTGCAGGATTCGGTGCGCTACGCGCAACTGCGCCGCACGTTCGGCAAGCCGATCTGCGAGCATCAGTCCATTCAGATCAAGCTCGCAGACATGGCCACCCGCGTGGAAGCGGCACGTTTGCTGACCGAGAGCGCTGCCGAGGCGTACGATCGCGGTGTTCGCTGCGACATGGAGGCAGGCATGGCCAAGCTGTTCGCGACGGAAGCCGCGGTCGAGAACGCCATGGAGGCGATGCGCATCCACGGCGCCTACGGCTACTCGAAGGAGCTAGACATCGAGCGTTACTATCGCGATGCGCCGCTGCTCGCGATCGGAGAAGGCACCAACGAGCTGCAGCGGCTCATCATCGCGCGCCAGCTGGTCGCGCGTAGTCCGGCCTGATCGCGGGTTGCCGTCGCCAAGGAACGTCATGTCCATCACCCTTTCCCCTGTGCTGATCGCCTTGGGCAGCATTGCGGCCTTCCTGCTCGGAATCGCCATGGCAATCTGGACGCGCCGCCCGATCATCCAGCGGCTGGAAGGCCAGAACCGCGCACTGCAGGCACAAGTCGACGGCGTGCGCCACGAGCTGTCGGCCACGCAGCAGGAGAAGCAGGTGCTGGAACAGGAGCTGGTGGACGTTCGCCGCGAGCTACAGTCGGGCATGAGCCGCAACGAACAACTGCGCGATCTCGTGAAGATTCACGTCGCCCGGCGGCGTGAATTCGACGAGTGGGCCGGTCCCATCAAGGCTTCGCTGGGCGAGGCCGTGGGACAGGCCTTGCGCACGCTGAAGGACCAGCTGATACGCCAGGAATCCGTGCTGCAGCGTCAGGAGAAACTGGTCGCCGAAACGCAGGATCAGTATCGCGCGAAGAAGGACGAGATCGAACGCATGCGCCGCGAGCTTTCGATCAAGAACTATCACATTGCAGCGCTCAACGAGCGCTTCATACGCATCGAAGAGCGTATCAGCGATTTGAGCGTGCAGACCTCGGATGCATACAAGACTTCGTCGCGCGTCGACGCGGTCCTGGGCCAGGCCGCGTCCCCGGCAGGCGCCCCTCAGCCGACTGCGCCGCAGCTGCCGCTCAACATGCTCGAGAAGCCGGCCGAAGACTGGACGCAACTGCTCGACGAATGGCACAAGCGTCTGGATCGGCGCTTCGGTCAACTCGATGCGCTGCAGGCGAATCTGCAGGACCGGTTGGGGGATGCTTCCGGGATGTTGCCGCGCTATCCCGCCCCAGCGGTCGGCAGCGAGCCCGCCACGATACAGTAGCGCAGGGCGGAGCGAGCATCGTGAGTCTCCCGCTCGCCGGACTGCGCGTCATTGCGATCGAGCAATACGGTGCGGGGCCGTGGGGCACCTCCTACCTGGCCGATCTCGGCGCGGAAGTCATCAAGATCGAGAACCCGGCCGATGGCGGAGACGTCGGGCGCAGCGTCGGCCCGCATTTCTTCGGGCTCGGCGACAGCCAGTTCTTCCAGACATTCAATCGCAACAAGAAGAGCCTCACGCTCAACCTCAAGGTGCCTGAGGCTCAGCGCGTACTGCACGATCTTGCTGCGACGAGCGACGCCGTGCTCGACAATCTTCGCGGCGACATTCCGGCGAAGCTCGGTCTCACCTACGAGGTGCTCGGCAAGGCCAATCCGCGCATCGTGTGCGCGCATCTGTCGGCGTACGGGCGCGAAGGTTCACGCCGCACGTGGCCCGGATACGACTACCTCATGCAAGCCGAGGCCGGGCTCATGTCGCTGACCGGAGAACCCGATGGACCACCCACGAAGTTCGGCGTGTCGATCGTCGATCTCGTGACGGGACTGACGGCGGCGTTTGCACTGCTGGCCGCCGTGACCGGTGCGCGGGCAACCGGTTTCGGCCGCGATGTCGATGTCAGCCTGTACGATGTCGCGCTGCATAACCTCAACTATCCGGCCACCTGGTATCTCAATGCCGGCGTCGTGCAAGGGCGGGAGTCGCGCTCGGCGCATCCGTCGCTCACGCCCTCGCAGCTCTACCGAACGGGCGACGGCTGGATCATGATCATGTGCAACAAGGAACGCTTCTGGGGAGTGCTCGCGCGGGAACTCGGTCATCCGGAATGGATCGAGGATGTGCGCTTCCGCGACTTTGCGGCACGACTCGCGAACCGTAGCGAGGTCACCGCGGTGCTCGAAGCCGTTCTGACGCAGCGGTCTACTGCGCAGTGGCTGGCGCGATTCGCCGGGAAAGTGCCCGCCGCACCGGTGAACGACGTGGCGAAGGCACTCGATGCTGCGTTTACCGCCGAGCAGGATCGGATCGGCGCTTTCGAATACGAGGATGGTCGCTCGGCGCGCATGGTCGAGAACCCGGTGCGTCCGGTCGGTGTGGATCTGCCCCATAACGCGGCCCCGGGGCTCGGACAACATACCGATGAGCTATTGCGCGAGTTGGGCTATTCCGGCGACCGAATCGCCGAACTCAAGCGCAAAGGGGCGGTATGATGCGCGGGGCGGGCGCCTGATTGGCCGCACCGTTTCCCCGTCTACTTGCCACGAGCGACCAATGAATTCCAAACGCGTCCGTCCTTCGCACAAGCGTGCTCGCGCCTCGGCGCGACTGGCCCGTTCCGCTGCGAGTGTAGGGACGAGCAGTCCGCTGGGGCTGCGTCTGCGTGCGTCGCGATCGACGCTCGTCATCGTGGACGTCCATGAGCGTCTGCTCCATACCATCGTAGAGGCCGATCGCGTCGTCGAGCGTTGCGGCGCGCTGATGAAGATGGCACGTCTGCTTCACGTCCCCATCTTCGTGACCGAACATGTGCCGCACAAGCTCGGACCGACGACCGATCGACTCAGATCGCTCGTGACGGCCGACGAGATCTTCTCCAAGCGCTACTTTTCATCGGCCGACGAGCCCTCGATTTCGCAGCCGCTGGCCGCCGCTGGACGACCGCAGCTCGTGATCGCAGGCCTCGAAGCGCACGTCTGCGTATTGCAGACGGCGTTCGGATTCGCCGAACGCGGCTATCGGGCCCATGTCGTCGCCGACGCATGCGGATCACGAAGCGAGGCATCGTGGCTCGTCGCGATGGATCGTCTGCGAGCCGCGGCGGTCCCGGTCGTGACGGCCGAGATGGTGATGTTCGAGTGGCTCGAACACGCGGAGCGGCCGGAAATGCGCGAGCTGATCGCCCTGATCAAATAGTGCGCGTCCCATTCCGATCGCGATGACGATGACTCCGGCAATATCATTCGGCTCGATTCCGAGCCTCGATCGGCACGAAACGCTTCATGACAATGGCGTCGAGTCGCTCGTGTTTCGGGCGCGCTGTGACTGAAAGGGCGTGTGGCATGGGGGTGTGATCGGCACCATCGCAGCGCGGCAACGGGTATTTCACCGATAATGCCGCCCATGCTGCCGACGCGTTCCCGCGCATCCTGGATTCCCTTCGGAATCCTCACGATGCTTTTCATGTTGAGCTTCTTTCATCGGGTGGCGCCGGCGGCCGTCGCGGACGAGTTGCAGCGCTCGCTTGGCATCGGTGCGGCCCAACTCGGCACCTTGGCCGCCGCCTATTTCTACGTCTACTTCCTGATGCAGGTCCCGACGGGCATCCTTGCCGACACGCTCGGCGCGCGTCGGGTCGTGGTGGTCGGTGCACTGACCGCTGCGGCCGGATCGGTCGTTTTCGCGTTGGCGCAAACCTGGTCGATGGCACTCGCCGGTCGGGCGTTGGTTGGCTTGGGCGTCTCGGTTTTCTTCATCTGCATGCTGAAGGTGGCGGCCGATACGTTTGGTCCTCGCCGATTCTCGACCGCGACCGGGATCGGAGTGTTTGCCGGAAACATGGGCGCGGTGCTGGCCGCCGCACCGCTTGCCTGGCTCGTCGACAGGGGTTCGTGGCGGTTCGTATTCGTCGGTGTCGGAGTTGCGCTAGTCCTGTTGTCCTTCGCTGCATGGCGATCCGTAGCCGAGCGGGCGCCGGTGCCTCAGCGTACCGAGCGCGACGCCCTGCCCTGGCCAGCAGCGCTCGCCGGCGTGTTGCGGACCCGCGCGATCTGGCCAGCCTTCGGCGCAATGTTGACCGCTGGTGCGACTTACGGGACCTTCATCGGGCTATGGGCCGTGCCTTATCTCGTTCAGGTGCACGGGATGACTGCGTCGGTCGCGGCAGGGCACACGAGCGCTGCGCTCGGCGCCTTTGCGGTGTCGGCCGTCGCTCTGGGCCACTGGGCCGACCGCATCGGGCGCAAGCGTCCCTTTCTGATCGGCGGCCTCGCGATGTTCGCGTTCGGATGGGCGCTTCTGGTCTCCCTGCCGACGTTGACGCAACCGCAGAGCTATCTGCTTTTCGTTCTGCTTGGGGCGACGGGAACGGCGTTTACGCTCTTGTGGGCGTGCGCGAAGGATGCGTGTCCGCCGCAGTATGCCGGGATGTCGACCAGCGTCGTGAACGCTGCTCAGTTTCTCGGCGTCGGCTTGCTGCAGCCAGTATTCGGCTGGATACTCGATCGGGGATGGACGGGCGCGATGCACGACGGCGTGCGGGTATACTCCGCCGACAGCTACCGGGTCGGCATTGGCCTGTTCCTCGTCTGTACGCTGATCGGCCTCGCGTGCTGTGTGGCAATGCGCGAACGGCCTCCCACCTCATTGCCTGAAGAGATGCGGCCATGAAGCCCAGAATCCTGGTGACTCGCGAAGTGTTCGACGAAGTCCTCGACTTCCTCTCCGAATCGCTCGAAGTCGATGCCAATCAATCCGACGTCGCGCTGACTCCAGAAAGTCTGCGCGAGAGACTTGCAGAAAAGGACGGCGTGGTCTGCGCCCTGACCGACCGGATCGACGCCGCGGTCCTTGCCGCCGCGCCGAACCTGCGTGCCGTATGCAATATTGCAGTCGGGTACAACAATATCGATGTGAGCGCATGCTCGGCACGCGGCATCGTCGTGACCAATACGCCCGGCGTGCTGGACGAGACGACCGCCGATCTCGTCTGGGCCCTGATGCTCGCCACGGCGCGGCGCCTCACCGAGGCCGAGACCTACCTGCGAAACGGGGAGTGGCAAGGCTGGTACCTGAAGCAGCTGCTTGGCACGGACGTGCACCACGCCACCCTCGGTATCCTGGGCATGGGGCGCATCGGTCAGGTGATCGCGCGACGCGCGTTGGGGTTCGAGATGAACGTGCTCTACTGCAACCGGTCACGTCTGCCGCAAGACATCGAATCCCGGCTCGGCGCACGTTACGTTGCGATGGACGAACTGCTCGCCCAGTCCGACTTTCTCGTCCTGCAAGTGCCGTATTCTCCGGCGACGCATCATTTGATCGGTACTGCAGAGCTGGCCAGGATGAAGCGCACGGCGATACTCGTCAATGCGGCAAGAGGCGGCGTCGTCGACGACGCCGCATTGTTCGAGGCGCTGAACAACCGCACGATTGCCGCTGCCGGTCTGGACGTATTCGAGAACGAGCCGAAGTTCGACCCACGCTTTCTCTCACTGAAGAACGTCGTGCTTGCGCCTCACATCGGCAGTTCGACGCGCGTGACACGGCTCGCAATGGCCATGACGGCTGCTCGCAACATGGTCGCGGCGCTTACGGGCGGCCTGCCGCCCAATATCGTGAACCCGCGCTGAACTGTCCACCGGGGCGCGTCGACTCGCACTGCGCCCCCGAAAGGAGATTGCAATGATCGATTCCGCCGAGGCACTTCGCGACGTCTATCCGGCTGCTCGGCCTCGTGCCGTCGCGAAAGAGCTGGACCATCTCGATCCCCACTGTCGGCGCTTTATCGCGCTTTCGCCGTTCCTGGTGCTGGCGACCGTCGGCGCCGACGGCCGCGTCGATGCTTCCCCGAGGGGCGGCGAACCCGGGTTCGTTCGCGTGCTGGACGAGCGCCGGCTCTGGCTGCCGGACGCGTCCGGCAACAATCGGCTCGACTCGTTTACGAACATTGCCCAGACCGGTCGCTGCGGCCTGCTTTTTTTCCTTCCCGGCATGGACGAAACCCTGCGAGTGAACGGCCGCGCACTGTTGCGGGACGACGCGGATGTGCTCGCTCAGTTCGCTCCCCAGCGGCAACCCCCTCGGCTGGTGCTCGAAGTGGTCGTCGAGGAAGCCTATCTGCATTGCGCCAAGGCGCTCATGCGATCGAAACTTTGGAGCGACCAGCATCATGTCGACCGTGCTGTGTTTCCCTCGATGGGCCAGATGATCAAGGAGCAAAGCGGTTCGACCGAGCCCGCCGAAACGCAGGAGCAGATGCTGCTGCGCTATCGAGAAGAGCTTTAGTGCACATTCCGACCGGACCTAAGTACACTTCGGGATCAGCTGCGCGCATGTTCAGGATGCCGACGGGGCGAATCCGGCGATCCTTCGCATAGGGTGTGGCGTACAACGCGGTGCTTCGTTGAGCCATGGCGAGGCGCTGTCGGGGGGGTAATGAGACCAAGCAGCCTGTCGATCGGACGGCACGGAGTGCACGACTTGCGCCTGCGCGAAGGCCGTTGCGGCACGCGCGATCGGCGCCGAGCGGCGCACGGCGCTGCAATTCGCCGCTGGTCGGAACATGCACTGCTCGTCATGCTTGCTTGCGTCGCGCTGAATGCCGATGCGCAGCAGCCAAAGCAGAGCCCGTCCGTGTCCGCCGTCGAGTCCGAATGGGCGCGCGGCAGTCGGCTGCTTCTCGGGGTCACCCAGCCGGCGCTCGGCTTTGCGGCCGAGTGGCGCTTCGAGCGATCGACGACGGGCGACGTCTTCCTGGAGCGCAAGGAGAACAGGGGCGGCAGCCTGGAGGCGGGCTCGATGCTCCTCCTCGCCGGCCGCGGGGCGCTGCTCGCGCACGGGGCGCGCCTGCAGCCCGGGCGAGAACTCGACGCGATGAACGGCCCGTTGCTCATGCGACAGCTGGTCATGCGCCTGCTCGAGCAAAGCGTTCCCGATGGGCCGGGGAAGCTCGGCCGAGATCTGCGCCTCGACGTCTCGGAGCGTACTCGCACCTTGAGCGTAACGGGGATAGGTACGCAAGCCGAGTTTCTCGCGCCCTGGCGTCTGACCGGCACGATCGGACCTGCCGGCCCCGGCAAGGTCAAGTTCGACCTGGAGTTCACCTCGACTGCGCGCAGCCCTGCCGGTGCACGCTATGAAACCAGCATCGTCGGGATATGGCAGAACGCTCCGCCACCGGTCGTGTTTGCGGATGAGATGCCCCTGCGCGGGTGGCAGGTCTATCAGATCAAGCCCGTCGTACTGGGTCGTGGTGCCGAGAACATCATCGGTTTCGGGACGTCGGCCCCGATGGGCTTCCCGAACCTGGGCGAGGTGCGCCGTCGCGTGGCACAGTGGAGCGAAGAGCAGACACGGCGTTCCCGTTGGCAGTGCACGGGATGAGTGCGAATCCGGCGGGCATGCCGCGCATTGGGTTCATCGGGCTGGGCGCCATGGGGCGGCCGATCGCCCTGCGCCTGCTGCGTGCAGGCTATCGGGTCAGCGTTTACGCGCGCTCCGCGATCTCCGCTGCGGCGCTCGTCGACGTCGGGGCGGTTGGATGTGAGTCGCCGCGTGCGGTCGCCGCCGCGAGCGATATCGTGTTCACGATGGTCACGGCCACGGCTGACGTCGAGGCAGTCGTGCTTGGCGAGGATGGTGTCGTGCACGGCGCCGCTGCGGGGAGCATCGTCGTGGACATGAGTACCATCTCGCCCGAGGGCACGCGCCGGATCGCCGCCGTGCTCGGCGAGCGCGGCATCGAGATGGTGGATGCGCCGGTCTCGGGCGGCCCCAGCGCAGCCGAGGCGGGAGCGCTGGCGGTCATGGCGGGCGGGAGTGACGCCGCCATTGCGCGTGTATCGCCGTTGTTCGCTTGCTTCGCGCGTTCTGTCACGCATGTCGGTGCCTCCGGGACCGGACAGATCGCGAAAGCCTGCAACCAGCTCGCGCTGTGCGTTGCGCTCGAAGGGGTCGCGGAATCGCTTGCACTATGCGAGCGGCTCGGGGCAGATCCTGGGCGGGTCAGGGCCGCCATGCTCAATGGGTTGGCGGCGAGTCGGGTGATGGAGGTCTTCGGTGCGCGCATGTTGAACCGGGATTTTGAAAACGGGGTGGAATCGCGTCTGCATCACAAAGACCTGCACATCGTGCTCGACCTCGCCCATGGTCTGGGGCTGGCGATACCGGCTGCGGCCGCCACCAAGCAGACCTTCAATGCGCTGATGGGCCGCGGTGGCGGACGCAAGGATTCCGCGGCGTTGCTGCAGATCCTGCTCGGGGAGGCGGGCACGTGATGCCGTCCGTATACGCGTGACCGTGCGTCGCTCCGACGAGCCATCGGCACGCCATTTGCGTTCAATGCCCAATCCGTTCGCGGATGGCGTCGAACGCAAAAACGAGTGTAACGTGGTTCACGAATATTCATCGTCGCCTGTGGATGACGCTGCAATGCCTGGTGTCGAAGAGATCCAGTGGCTCAAGGCCTTGGCCGATTTCGCACCGGTTGCGGTGATCGTGGAAGATCAGCAGGGGCGCGTACGCAGCTGGAATCGCGAGGCCGAACGCTTGTTCGGCTGGAGCGAACAAGACGTGCTCGGGCATACGCTGCCATTCGGACCGGATGCCGATCGCATCGGTGCGGAGCGTCGATTCCAGCGTGTGCTCGAGGGCGAGCACGTGCACGTCCCCGAGGTCGAATGCGTACGGCGGGATGGAATTCGCATCGTCGCAACCGTCCATGCCGTCCCCGTCTCTGACCGCAGTGGACGAATTTTCGGCACCTTGAGCATGTATTCGGATGTGCATGCGAAAAAGCGTGCCGAAAGTCTCATGATTTTGCAGGTGCTCATTGCTCGTGCCCTCGTCGAATCCGAGACCTCCTCCGAGGCCGTGGTGAGGGCGATCCAGTCGTTTTGCGGGTTGGCAGGCTGGAGCGGGGGTGTGCATTGGGTCCTGGATCCCTCCGACGGTGTTCTGCATTGCCAGGATGCCTGGTGCGTGCCCAGCGATCTGCGCGCGAAGAAGCTGGTCGATTCCTTGGCCGAGACGACGTTGGGCCCGCAGGAGGTCAATGCGCTGGCGCGTCGTGTCCTCGTCAGGGGCATGCCGGTTTCGGTGGCGGACCTCGATGCCGAGCCGCAAGCTCGCTTCGGAGCCGCCCTCACGGACGCCGGAATGCGATCGGCGTTTGCCTTTCCGGTGCGGGTGGACGGTGACGTGCTCGGCGTGCTCGAACTTTTCGGCACGCGTTGCAGCGAGTCCGACCCGGACCTCAATCGTATCGCCACGCATATCGGCGTCCTTCTCGGTCAGCACATCTCCCGGCGTGAGACCGAGCGGCGGCTGCAGTTCGTCGTCAGTCACGACCCGCTCACCGGTTTGCCCAATCGCACCATTTTCGCTCAGCGCCTGGGCCAGGCGCTCGCTCAAGCTGCCCGGTACGATCACAAGGTCGCGTTGCTGTTCATCGACCTCGACCGCTTCAAGGTGGTCAACGACACCATGGGGCACGAAGCGGGTGATCGCTTGTTGCGCGAGGTGGCGGATCGTCTTCGTGACAGTCTGCGCGAGGGCGACACCGTCGCGCGCCACGGTGGCGACGAGTTCGTGGTGCTGATCGAACAATACGATTCCGCCATCCAGCTTGCAGGCGTCGCGCAGAAGATCATCGATCAGGCCGGGCAGCCCTACCTTTTCGATGGCCACGAGTTTCACATTTCGGCGAGCATCGGGATTGCAACCTACCCGAACGACGGCCAGGACAGCGCCACGCTGTTCAAGCATGCCGACATCGCCATGTATCGCGCGAAGGAAGCCGGCAAGAATCAGTACCAGTTCTATTCGCCGCACATGAACCGGTTGTCGCTCGAGCGTCTCGAAATGGAAACCGCGCTGCGCCATGCCCTGGAGCGCGGCGAGTTCGTGTTGTTGTACCAGCCGTTCTACGATATGGAGGGGCGTCAGCTCCTGGGTATGGAGGCGTTGCTGCGCTGGAAGCGCCCCGGAACGGAGTTGGTGCTGCCGGGCGAGTTCATGTCCCTTGCCGAAGAGACGGGGCTCGCCGTCCACATCGGCGAATGGGTGCTGCGGACCGCTTGCGCGCAGGCGCGCATGTGGCAGGACAGGGGCTTACTGCCGGTGCGCGTAGCTGTCAACGTGTCGGCACGGCACTTCGCGCACGGCAATCTGGTCGGCTGCGTGGATGACGTACTGCGAGCAACGCACCTCGATCCGGCATTGCTGCAGTTGGAGATTCGCGAGCCGATGCTCACCCAAAACGGGGACCGTGCACTGCGCGTCCTGCGTATGCTCAAGGAGCTCGGGGTGCGAATCGCCATCGACGATTTCGGCACCGGGCTCGCCTGCCTCGATAATCTGCGCCGTTTTCCAGTCGATCTCGTCAAGCTCGATCGCAGCTTCGTAGCGAGCATCCTCCAGGCCGGGGAAGCCGCCTCGATTGCCAGAGCAGTGATTTCGATGGCGCACAGCTTCAATCTCCATGCGGTCGCCGAGGGTGTGGAGACCGAGGAACAGGCGCGCTTCCTCCGCATCCAGGGTTGCGACGAGATGCAAGGCCATCTGTTCGCTGTGGCCACCGCACCCGAACAGGCGTCCGAAATGCTGCAGCGGCCCGACGCGTCATCGGCGCAAGCGGCCTTGCCGGTATAACGCGACGATACCGCTGCAATTGTCTTGCCGCCGGTGCTTTCTCTGTCGTACGGAACGGGCTAATATGGTTCGGCACGTGTAGGCATGGTTACTCCCTTGTTCGAAGTCAGGAGGACCTATGAAGACAGCTCGCCAGCTGCTCGACGCCAAAGGCAGCCACGTCGTCTCGGTAGCACCCGATACGCCGGTGTTCGAAGCGCTTCGAGTGATGGCCGATCGAAGCATCGGGGCGGTCCTGGTCATGGAGGGGGAGCGCGTCGTCGGCATCATGTCCGAACGCGACTATGCCCGCAAAGTGATACTACAAGGGCGCTCATCGCACGACACCCCAGTGCGGGACATCATGACCGAACGCGTCGTCTACGCCCGCCCCGAGCAGACGGTTGCCGACTGCATGGCTCTCATGACCGACAAGCGAATCCGCCACCTGCCGGTCATCGGGCGGGAGCGACTGCTCGGCGTGTTGTCCATCGGCGATCTGGTGAAGGAGACTATCTCCGAGCAGGAGTTTCTGATTCGCCAGCTGGAGAACTACATCCACGGCTGATGGGGGCGTCGCGAGCGCGGGGAAATTCGCATCGTCCGGGCGCACCCTTGTCCGCGCTCCATCACGGCGTCGCCGGCACGGATTATTGCACTGCACGCGTGCAGTGCAATAATGCAGGTTCAGCAAACAGCGATCGAGCTGCAGTCATGATGTGTCCGGTCGATCGGGCGCACTTGCGCCCACGCGTGCAGTCGCGCGCATACGCTAGCGTACGGTGGCCTGCGGTGCGTCGAGGAGGGCGATGAGCACAGCAGCGCAAGCGGACGTCGCGTCGGAGCCGGCGCTTTTCGAGACTGTCGATGCCCAGGGCCGGCGTCAAGTCCTCGTAAGCGGCGTCTGGAATCTGCAGGCGCTCTCTCCGCGAATGGCCGAGATCGAACGTACCATCGGCACGATGGTCGATAGGCACGCCGCGGTCTGGGATCTGCGGCAGGTCACGAAGATGGATCACCTCGGGGCAGCACTTCTGCAGCGGGCGTCTGGCGGCCTTACGGAATCGATCCATGCGCGACCCGAGCACGAGCCATTGTTCAGGCGCCTGGCGCTCGCCGAGACGACCGCCGAAGTCAAGCCCCCGCGCTCCGCCTTGCGCATCCTGATTGCGCCGGGCGTACAGGTGCTGCGCGCGTTGGATCACGGCCGAGACTTCGTGGAGTTGGTAGGTCACGTGTCGCTCGAGTTCGTGCGCATGATGAAACATCCCGCCCGCGCCCCGTGGCGCGAGATCTCCGCGAACATGTACCGCACGGGGACTCAGGCGCTCGGTATCACCGCGCTGGTCGGTTTTCTCATCGGTGTGGTGTTGAGCTACCTTTCGTCGACGCAGCTGAAGCTGTTCGGCGCCGATCTGTTCATCGTGAACATCCTGGGCGTGAGCATCATCCGCGAGCTTGGCCCGGTACTGGCAGCCATACTCGTGGCCGGACGATCGGGCTCTTCGATGACCGCCCAGATCGGCGTGATGCGCGTGACGCAGGAACTGGATGCGATGTCGGTCATGGGCATTCCCCACATGTCGAGACTGGTGCTGCCGCGCGTGATTGCGCTGGCGTTGGGACTGCCTTTGCTGGTGTTGTGGACCAACGCCGTGGCCCTGTTGGGCGGCATGGTCGCCGCCTATGCCGAACTGAGGCTCAGCATCCTCTATTTCATCGACAAGCTGCCCCAGGCGGTGCCCGTCGCCAACCTCTACATAGGCGTGGGCAAGGGCATGGTGTTTGGGGTGCTCATCGCTTTGCTCGCCTGTCACTACGGCATGCGCATCCGTCCGAACACCGAGAGCCTGGGCGAAGGGACCACGAATTCGGTGGTGACCGCGATTACCATCGTCATCCTCGTCGATGCGATCTTCGCCGTGCTGTTTCGCGACGTCGGCATGGGTTTCTGAGCAATCATGACCAGTCCATCGAATCCCGTCGCGCCCGACCAGCAAGTCGAATCGCTGCTGGAGGTGCGAGGCCTTTGGACGAAGTTCGGCCAGACGGTCGTTCACCGTGGCATCGATCTCGACGTGCGCCGCGGCGAGATTCTCGGGTTGGTCGGCGGATCGGGCAGCGGCAAGACCACGCTGCTGCGTCAGATGCTGGGACTCGAGCGGCCTTGGCGCGGTTCCATCTGTGCCTTTGGCGTCGACATCAACGGCTGCGACCGCGGCATTCTTGCGGGGGTGCGCAACCGTTGGGGCGTGCTGTTCCAGAATGGCGCCCTGTTCTCCGCATTGACGGTGTACGAAAACATCGCCCTGCCGCTGCGAGAACTGCGGACGATCGACGAAGCGATCATTCATGACCTCGTGCTCTCGAAACTGCAGATGGTCGGCATCGAAGCCCAGCATGCCGCGAAAATGCCCTCCCAGTTGTCGGGTGGTATGATCAAACGCATCGGTCTGGCGAGGGCGTTGGCGCTCGATCCGGAACTCTTGTTCCTCGACGAGCCGACGGCCGGGCTCGATCCCGACCGATCCGAGAGTTTCGTCAAGCTGATTCAGGAACTGCGAGGCGAACTGCAGCTGAGCGTGGTCATGGTGACGCATGATCTGGACACGCTCGTGGCGCTCGCCGACCGCGTCGCCGTGCTGTGCGAACAGCGCCTCCTCGCTGTCGGGGCGATGCGGGATATCACGGCCATCGATCACCCGTTCGTTCGCAATTTCTTCCGGGGAGAACGCGGATTGCGCGCCCTCGAGGTGCTCGACGATCTGCAGCGGCTGATGCCGATATAAGGCTCGCAGGGCGTCGCGTCTCTACGGCGATGACGACCGATAGACAAGGTGCATTGGGACGACCATGGAGAACAAGGCGCATGCCATCGCGGCCGGGATGTTCACGCTGCTGCTCACCGCAGGGCTGATTGCCGCAGCATTCTGGATACGCGGAGAGCCGATCGCGAACGATCGGTACGTGCTCCATACCAAGGGCAGCGTCAGCGGGCTCAACCTGCAGGCGGCCGTGCGCTATCGCGGCGTCGAAGTCGGCAAGGTCGAGAGCATCGAGTTCGATCCGGCTGATTCCCGAGTGATTCTGGTCGGCATTGCGGTGCGCTCCGGTACGCCGCTCACACGCGGTTCGCATGCGGAACTGGCGCCGCAAGGCATCACCGGTCTGTCGTATGTTCATATCGACGACGCCGGCAAGGTCGGAGATATTCGTGATCCCAACGATCCTGTTCAGGCGCGCATCGAGTTGCGACCATCGTTCCTCGAACGCGTTTCCGGTTCGGGCGAAGAGCTGGTCACTCGCGTCGGCATCCTGGCACAGCGCATGGATGCATGGCTCGCCGAGGACAATCGGCTGCAGGCAATGAAGACGCTGGCTGCGCTCGAGGCCGCAGCCAACGGCGTAACCTCGGTGTCGCGGAGCGTGGAGGCAAGCGTTGCGACTGCGCCGGAGCTTGCCCGGCAGGCCGGAACGACACTGCGCAACGCCGACGCATTGATGGCGGATCTGCGCACGCTTGCCGGCCGGCTCAACGAGCGGGCAGCCGTGCTCGACACGATCGCCGCGAATGCCGATCGCATCGGCACGAGCGTGGAGCAATTCGGATCGGCAGGCACGACACTGAGCGCTTCGGCCTCACGCGATACGGTGCCGCGACTCAATCAGCTTCTCGATGAACTGGGGCGCAACTCCCGACACCTCGGGCGTCTGATCGAAGATCTCAGCTCGAATCCGTCCAGCCTCGTCTTCGGCAGGCCGCCGGCGGCACCGGGGCCGGGCGAACCTGGATTCGTACATGGAGCGGCGCGATGAATCGCAGAATCTTTCTCGCCTGCACGCTTGCGTTCGGGGCGGCTGGCTGCACGATCGGACGAAACGGGGCCGATCCCGTCCACTACGACCTCGGCACGGACATCCCGTCGACACCGAAGCTGCGCTTGCGCGGAACGCTTGCTCTCGACGAAGTCGCCGCAGCGGGTTGGCTGCAGACCAACGGGATACTCTATCGCCTGACGTATCGCGATGCAGCCCGGCTGCAGGCGTATTCGCTCAGTCGCTGGACAGCTTCGCCGGCTGCATTGCTGACGCAACGCCTGCGCGCTGCGCTGAGCGTGCCCGCCGAGAAAGGGCTCGCCATGGTTGCAGACGGCGTGCCGACCGATCGGGTACTCAAGGTGAGCCTCGAATCCTTCGAGCAGCAGGTGCAGTCGGCGACCGCCAGTCAGGCGGTGGTATCGATGCGCTCTATTTTGATCGAAGGCAAGACGCGCGCGCTGATCGGGCAGCGCTCGTTTCGCGTCGAGGAGGCTTGTCCGAGCGTCGATGCCGAAGGCGCCGTGCGGGGGTTGCGAACGGCGACCGACCGAGCCGTCGGTGAGCTGATCACCTGGCTGGCAAGCGCCATTCGCGACGCTTGATCTGAACCGAGATCGTTGTTGCGCGTCTTCCCAGCCTAAGTGATGCGATTGAGCGGTGCTTCGTTCATCCGCAGTACGCGCTCGACGTTATTCCAGGCATCGCGGAACAACGTCTGCCAAGCCTGCCGGCTTACGCCGGCGATGTGAGGCGTGAGAAGAAGACGCTCGCGTGCCTCTGCTGTCGCGCCGAGCAATGGGTTTGTCGCGTCCGGCGGCTCGACGCTGTAGACATCGACGGCGGCACCGCTGAGCTTGCCCGTCGAGAGCGCATCGACCAGCGCGGCCTCGTCGACGATACCGCCCCGCGCGGCATTGATCAGGATGGCGCTGCGCTTCATCGAGGCAAGCTGCTTCTTGCCGATCAGGCCCTGCGTTGCGGGCAAGAGCGGAACGTGCAGCGTGACGATGTCGCTCGTTTCGAGCAGCGATTGCAGATCGGCCCGCTCAGCGGCGAGCTCGGCCGCGGCGGGCGGGTCACGCGGTGCCGGGTCGTAATAGCAGAGTGTGCATCCGGCAGCCTTGAGCGCACGTGCGACGGCAAGCCCGATCGTACCGAGGCCGATGATACCGGCACGCAAGCCTTCGAGACCGGCGAGATTGTCGGCAACCATGCGGGCGCGAAACTCCTTGTAGCGGCCGGCCTTGATTTCCTGGTCAGCCCAGGCGAAACGTCGCAGGAGGGCAGAGGCATTGGTGACGACATACTCGGCAACGGCACTATTGCTGCCGCCCGGCACGTTGGCGACCGGGATGCCGAGGCGCTTCATTGCGCCGATGTCGAGTCGATCGACGCCGGCGCCGGTCACCTGGATCAGACGCAACTTCGCATTTTCGAACAAGGCCGGTGCGAGATTCGGGCCGACGGCAGGAATCACGAGGGCGCTGGCAGCCTCGATCAATGCCTTCAGCCGTGGATCGGTCGGATCCCGGTACTCGATCTTCAGCGACGCCGGCGGCTCGACGCCGATGCGGGTGAAATCGGCCCGTGGACGCAAACAGAGAACGTCCATGGTCAGCCCGTCTTGCGCAGGTGCTTGATCTCGGCGGTGCCGCCCTGGATCTCGTCGAGCTGGAGGAAAATCTCCGTCGCCTCCTTCGCGATGGCGTCGGCGATGCCTTCGAGCATGCGCTTGCCTTTGTCGACCGTCGCGTGTTCCGGCTTGCCGTACCAGCCGGTCGGAGCAATCGTACGGATGTCCGTGAGCACCGGCTGATAGGCGCGCGTGCGGCGCAGCTTGTCCCATTTGCGGCCATGATCGTGTTCGGACGAGAACTCGATGCGATCGAGATGGACGAGGTCCGGCCGATACGCGAGCACGGCATGAGCCTCGATTTCGCCGCCGTGCGTGAGACCGCCCATGTCGGCACCGAACATTTCCGCCGCGACGTAGCAGGCCTGGACGGTCAGTACCGTCATGCCGTGCTCGCGGTGCAGGGCTTCCGAAGCGATGGCGAGCGATGGAATGTTGCCCTCGTGCCAGTTGATGATCAGCAGGTACTTCGCCCCGTGCTTCGCCGTGGAGACGCAGACCTCCGTCAACACGCGCATGTAGGTGTCCGGTGAGAGGGTGATCGTGCCTTCGAACGGCATGTGCATCGGCGTCACGCCGAAGGGGCAGGCGGGCAGGACGAGGCCGTCCATGCGTTGCGCCACTTCGTCGCCGATCACGATGCTGGCGAAGATGTCGGTGCCCGTCGGTAGATGCGGGCCATGCTGCTCGACGCTGCCTGCAGGGAAAATGACGAGCGGGTTTTTCTTGAACTGGGCCGCGATTTCCGGCTGGGTGAGTTCGATGAACTGGCGGGTGGGCAGCATGATGTGTCTCCTCAGGCGAATTTGATGCCGGCCTTCGTCTGCGCCTCGCCGATCACGTCGGAAAGCTTCACGAGGCAGCCATTCGAATCGATGGAGCGCAGCGCGGCATTCACGACGGCGACTGCCACGACGCCGTTGTAGGCGGAGAGTTCGGGGGGCGTTCCTATCGAGGCGGCCGCAGCGAACATCTCCAGTTCATCGACGAACATGTCGCTTTGGGGCAGCTCGATGACCTCGCGCTTGGCATAGCCGTCCTTGCCGCGCTGAATGTAGAGGGTGGAGGTCTCGTGCAAGCGACTCGGGGTGTCCCACGTGCCGAAATCCAGTTCGTAGTGCATCAGGCCCTTCTGGCCGAACACCCGGATCGAATAGATGCCGGGCGACGTCCAGGAAGTGCCCACATAACCGAGTTTGCCGTCGGCGAACTTGAGCACCGTCATCGACTGGTCGTCCACCTCTGCGCCGACGGGAGAGAGCTTGGACGCATGGGAGGACACCGAATCGATGGCGCCGCCCAGGCAGTGCAGGGAATCGAAGATGTGAACGGCGAGCTGCGAGAGCGGGCCGCCCGGGGCTTTCGCCTTGTACCAGCGCCATGTCTGCGGCGTGAGTTCGAGCGCGCGCTCGTTCGAGAAGTTGCCCTCCATGAACACCACGCGGCCGAGTTCGTCCGCTTCGATTGCCTGCTTCATGAGCCGGGTGCCCGCGAGGAGCCGTGCGGAATGGCCGACGACGATCTGGACGCCGTGCTGTTGGCCGAGAGCCGCGAGCCGGATGCCGTCGACCAGCGTGTCGGAAATCGGCTTCTCGGTATAGACATGCTTGCCCGCCCGAGCTGCTTGCTCGGCCACGGCAAAATGCTGTTCGTTCGGCACCGTCAGGATGACGCCCTGGATGGCGGGGTTCGCCAGCATCGCAGACAGGTCCGGAACGGTCGGTATGCCGAACTCGGCGGTGAACGCTGCGCGTGTCTGTTCGGATCGGCTAAAACCGAGCGCGATCTGGAATTTCTGGGACGACTGTGCGGCACGGGTCAGGACCTTCGCCCAACGTCCGAGTCCGATGATGCCCAGTTGGACCGGGGCCTGGCTCATGAGCGTACATCTCCTTCGTGATGGGGTGGGATTGGACATCGAAGCCCAGGGTGTAATATCGTATTACGGTAATCTGCTGAGGGTCAATGGACATGGAAAAGACCCCGTTCGCGGCGGAACGAGTGGCTGCACCCTTGCGACAGCAGGTGCTCGACGAGTTGCGCCGCGCGATCATCGAAGGCGAAATCGCCCCCGGGGCACGTCTGATCGAGCGAGATCTTTGTACGCGATTGGGCGTGAGCCGGACTGTCGTGCGTGAAGTGCTGCGCCAGCTCGAGTCGGAAGGGCTCGTTGGCATGATTCCCAACCGCGGGCCGGTGGTTCGAACGCTGGGGGCCGACGAGGCGCGCGAGTTGTACGCGATCCGCGCCGTCCTGGAAGGGCTCGCTGCCCGCATTTTCGTCGAGCAGGCGAACGACGGGCAGGTCGAGAAGCTGCTGGCCACGGTCGATGAAATCGAAGCGGCTTACGCCGACGGGGGTGCCCGCCAGATCATTGCGGCGAAGAATCGCTTCTATTCCGTGTTGTTCGAAGCCGCGCGCGGGGAGGTACTGGCCGCGATGACAGGTTCGCTGCACGCACGAATTTCTCGTTGGCGCTCGCTCGGTCTGACGCATCCGGAGCGTTCGCCGAATCGCTCCGCACAGAGTGTCGCGGGGTTGCGCAGACTTGCGGCCGCGATTGCCGCCCGGGATGCCGATCTTGCCGAACGCCTGGCCCGCATCGAGGCAGAGAATGCGGCGGCCGAAGTTTTTCGAATTCTAGGGCGTGCGTGAAAAACGAAGGGACCGTTCTCGCGAACGGCCCCGGACCAGAAGGTTGCGTGGTCGACTGCGACGAGGATCGTCGCGATTCGATCCGGACTTCAGTTCTTCGTCAGACCCGCCGCTTTCACGACGACCGCCACGCTGCGGATTTCTTCTTCCACATGCTTGCGAAACTCCGGTCCTGCGGTCAACACGACCTCGGCACCCTGCTGATTGAACTGGCGCCGGAACTCGGCCGAGCCGGCGGTCTTTTGCAGGGCGGCCTGAACCCTGGTGACGATTGCCTTGGGCGTGCCTTTCGGTGCAAGCAATCCATTCCAGCCGCTGTACTTGAAGCCCGGCACCGTCTCGGCTATGGACGGCATGTCCTTGAGCAGCGCGATGCGCGTCGGCATGCTGTGCCCCAGCGCGCGCAATCTTCCGCTGTTGACCTGGCCCATCACGGCCGGTGCAGGGGTAATGGTCCAATGTGATTCACCTGCGACGACCGAGGCGACGGAAGCACCGCCCCCCTTGTACGGCACGTGCGTCGACTGGACCCCGGCCGCCACGATCAGGGCGATGCCGGTCAGATGGCTCTGGGCGCCGGTGCCGGCCGAGGCCATGTTGAGCTGCGTGCCGCGGCTGCGTGTCCACTCCAGCCAATCCTTCATCGTCTTCACCGGTTGCTGCGGATTGACCACCAGCACATTCGGAGTTACGCCGAACATTCCGATGTATTCGAAATCCTTGAGTGGATCGTACGGAAGGCGATGGTGTAGGTGAGGCGCGATGGACATCGCGGCCGTCGAGGCGGCCACGAGGGTGTAACCGTCGGGCACGCCGTTCTTGCCGATTTCCATCCCGACGATGCCGCCGGCCCCGGCGCGATTGTCGACGACGAGCTGCTGACCGATGGCTTCGCCGAAGTGCGTGGCGAGGATGCGCGCGAGGGTGTCGTTCGAGCTGCCCGGGGCATTGGGCATCATCAGCCGGATGGGCTTGGTCGGATACTCCTGTGCGGCGGCTACGCTGCTGATCGCAATGACTGCAGTGCTCAATACGCCAATCAAGACGCGGTTCATGGATCCCTCCCCCCTGTATTGTTCCGAACGGCGCGGGATCTTGACGCAAATCCGGGGACTTCGCAACGCCGAGCACGCGTCATGCGCGGCCTGCGATTCGCTGCTGGCGCAGTGGCCGTGCCGTATTCGGTCTGTGGCGAGCCTCGGTGCCTCTGCGCAGGCGAACAGCCGCGCGTGGCGGACGACTTCGCAACGCAGGGTGGAGTGAGGTAAGCTTTGCAGCGTATGGATACTCGCCGCGACTGCGTCCTGATCGTCGATGACGACGCCGAAATTCGAACGCTTTTGCACGACTATCTCGAACGTAACGGCTACCGTTGCGTGGCTGTCGCGGATGGTGCCGGGATGTTCGCTGCGCTCACTCAGCAAGAAGTCGATCTCATCATCCTCGACGTCATGCTCCCGGTGCACGACGGCCTGACGCTTTGCCGCGACCTGCGCGCCCGCTCCGACGTGCCGGTAATCATGCTGACCGCGCGCGGCGAGGACACCGACCGCATCATCGGTTTGGAGATGGGCGCGGACGACTACCTGGCGAAGCCCTTCAATCCACGCGAACTCCTGGCGCGCGTCAAGGGCATCCTGCGCCGGGCGAAAGGGGCAGTGCGGATTCGTTTCGGTGATTCCCCCTTGCGGTTGCGCTTTTCCGACTGGCAGCTCGACCTCACGACCCGAAACCTCGTGACGCCTGCGGGTGTCGTCGTCGCGTTGAGCGGGGCCGAGTTCCGGCTGCTGAAGGTTTTTCTCGAACATCCGAACCAGGTGCTCAACCGCGATCAACTCATGGAACTGACCCAGGGTCAGAGCACGGAGGCGCTCGATCGCAGCATCGACGTGCTCGTCAGCCGGGTTCGGCAACGGCTCGACGAGGATGCGCGCGAGCCGCGCATCCTGAAGACGGTTCGCGGCGAAGGGTATGTGCTGGCCTCGGTCGTGGCCCAGGAGTAAGCGATGCGCCTGCCTTTGCCTCGCTCCCTCAAGAGCCGCCTGCTGATCCTGCTGATCGGCGGTTTGGTCACCGCGCAGATCGCGTCGTCGCTGATCGCCTACTACGACCGTCGGGCTTCGATCGAACGTGTGATTGCGCGCCGCAATGCGGTTCGGGTCGCCGATCTCGTCCGCATGCTGGATGGCCTCGCCGCCACTGACCGTGAGCGTGCGGTCGCGGCCTTGCGCTATCCCGTCATTCGCCTCGGTCCGCTCGCCTTGCCGCGGGATGACGGTATGCCCGAAGACGCGGTGGGTATCGAAGCGATTGAAGGTGCCATACCCGAGGCCATGATCACCGCATTTCGCGAACGGCTAAGTCCGTCACGGCCGGTACAGGTTCGGGTCGGTGAAACCGAGCTGCGCTATTCGCCGGAAGCGAGTTCGGTGCGCATGCCCGGTGTGGCACGAAGCGCGCAGTTCGGATGGGGTGTGAGCGTTCGGTCGACACTTGCCGATGGCATGCCGATCGTGGTGTACGTCGAGGTGCCGCAGTCCGTCATACTTTCGTTCTCCTCCTTGCTGTGGCAATTCTTTGTATTGAGCGCCGTAACGGTGGTGCTTGTTGCGCTTGCAGTCAACTGGGTGACCCGTCCACTCGGAGAACTTGCCGACGCCGCCGAGCGTCTCGGGAACGACCTGGACGCCTCGCCGCTGCCCGAGCGTGGGGCGTCCGAGTTGCGGCGTGCTGCGCGCGCGTTCAACAGCATGCAGGAGCGTCTCACGCGCTACCTGAAGAGCCGCGTAACGGCGCTTTCGGCCATCTCCCATGATCTCAAGACGCCGATCACGCGCATGCGCTTGCGCGCCGAACTCATCGAGGATGCGAAGTTGCGCGAATCGTTGCTGCGCGACATGTCCGAACTCGAAACCATGGTGCGCTCGGCGTTGGAGTTCATCCGGGGGCTGGACAGCGTGGAACCGCCGCAGCCGACCGACATCAATGCCCTGATCGGGAGTATCTGCGACGACTTCCGGGAAGCGGGACACGATGTTTCCATGCAGGGCCAGGCGGCAAGCCCCTATCCTGCGCAGACGCAGGCGCTCAAGCACTGCCTCGTCAACCTCATCGACAATGCGTGCAAGTATGGTGGTGCGGCGTCCATCGAAATCGAGGATCGGGTACGAGACCTCGTCGTGCGTGTCCGCGACCGCGGTCCGGGTCTCCCCGCTACCGAACTCGAAAAAGTGTTCGAGCCGTTCTATCGCTGCGAATCTTCGCGCAGTCGGGATACGGGAGGCACCGGTCTCGGGCTCGCGATTGCCCGCAACGTGGCGCAGCTTCATCACGGAAGCATCGTGTTGAGGAACCATCCGGAAGGCGGCGTCGAAGCGGTCCTGGAATTGCCGAGGAAGTAGGAAACCGATGCAGCCTTCGTCAGATGCGCGTCCGTCCGATGCACCGCCGGTCGAACGTGCCCCCGCGAAGCGACCGTGGCTCGTTGCTTTTCGGACTGCGGTCGTCGCGCTCTTTTGCCAAGTCACAATGGTCGCAGTCGCCGACGGACTTGCCGAGGAGGAAAAGAGCTGGGGCATCGCGCCGCCACCCGGTTATCGAGCCATCGACTATCACGCGCCGACGCCCGATGCCTTGCCGGGTGCGCGCGTCGTGAAGACGGCCGATCTCGATGCGATGCTCGCGTCTTCGGTCAAGCCGATGCTGATCGACGTGTTGAGCGGGCCGACACATCAGACGCTTCCGGGCGCGATCTGGCTGCACAACGGAGGCCTGGGCGACTACAGCGCCGAAGAGGACAAGCGCTTTCTCGCTACACTGGCGCGCATTACCGGGCACGACAAACAGCGGCCCGTCGTGTTTTTCTGTTCGGGCGTGCGCTGCTGGCTGTCGTACAACGCCGCGTTGCGTGCCGTTCGAGGCGGCTATGCGAATGTGTACTGGTATCGTGGCGGTATCGACGCCTGGCGTGCGGCGGGGCTGCCGACCTTTACCGCGGACAACTTCCAGTGGTAGATCTCATCGGGTCACTGCGCGCGGACAACGGTGCCGGCGCGGTTCGTGAACCGGGGATCGCCGTTGCGTCCCAATGTGCCGCAGCCCACGAAAGCACCGTGGCCGGCGGTTCGTCGACCAGTCCGACGGGAAGCGCTTGTCCCAGAAAGCGAAGCACATCGCACAAGCTGCGTGACGGCATCGAGCAGTCGAGAGGCATTGCGCGCGTTTGCTTGGAGAGTTTTTCGCCGGCGGCATCCACGGCGATCGGCAAATGCATGTACGCGGGTTGAGGGAAATCGAGCAGACGCTGCAGCACGATCTGCCTTGCGGTGGAGTCGATGAGATCGGCGCCCCGGACGACCTCCGTGATGCCCTGATCTGCATCGTCGATCACGACGGCCAGCTGATAGGCATGGAAGCCATCGGCACGACGCAACACGAAATCTCCGACCTCACGAGCGACATGCTGGGCAATGCGGCCGTAATGTTCGTCGATGAACGTGATCGTCTCGTCGTCCGTGCGGATACGCCATGCGCGAGGTGTGCGTCCGTGCGGCAGCCCGTTGCGGCACGTGCCGGGGTAGACCGGACTATCGATGCCGTGGAGCGCTGAATCAGCGATTTCGCGTCTCGTGCAGCCGCACGGATACGCCAAACCACGCGCTATCAGGCTCTGCATTGCGGATTCGTAGCGATTTCGGCGGGTGCTCTGGCGCATGACGCTTCCATCCCATTCGAGTCGATGGGCTTCGAGCGCGCGCAGGATTTCGTCAGCGGCGCCGGGCACTTCGCGCGGGGGATCCAGGTCCTCGATACGCACCAGCCACTGTGCCTCGTGGCAGCGAGCATGCACATAGCTGCCGACGGCGGCAACGAGCGAGCCGAAATGCAGCGGACCGGTGGGCGATGGCGCGAAGCGGCCGCGGCGGATCAACGGGGCATTCAGACGCGAGTCCATCAGCGAAGTTTACTGTGCTTGCGGCACGGGAAGCCGAAGGCGTATCGAAGTTCTCGCATGGGGCAACGCACGGTCATCTACAATTCACGGGTCCCCTGATACGAATCTCTGACATAGAACACCTGGAGAAGCGACCGATGAAAACGCGTGCGGCCGTAGCACACAAGGCGGGATCCCCGCTGACGATCGAGACCGTCGAACTGCAAGGGCCGAAGGCTGGGGAAGTGCTAGTCGAGATCAAGGCAACCGGCATCTGCCACACGGACGAGTACACGCTCTCCGGTGCGGATCCCGAGGGACTGTTCCCCGCCATCCTCGGCCATGAGGGGGCCGGTGTGGTGGTCGACGTCGGTCCGGGCGTGACCTCACTCAGGAAGGGTGATCACGTCATTCCGCTTTATGTGCCCGAGTGCCGGCAGTGCGAGTACTGCGTTTCGCAGAAGACGAACCTGTGCCAATCCATCCGCATCACCCAGGGTCAGGGGCTCATGCCCGACGGGACCAGTCGGTTCAGCCTGGGCAACGAGCGGTTGCTTCACTATATGGGCACCTCGACGTTCTCGAACTTCACCGTCGTGCCCGAGATCGCGCTGGCCAGGATTCGCGAGGATGCGCCATTCGACAAGGTCTGCTACATCGGCTGCGGGGTGACCACCGGCATCGGGGCCGTGATCAACACGGCGAAGGTCGAACCGGGGGCCAACGTCGTGGTGTTCGGCTTGGGCGGGATCGGGCTCAACGTGATCCAGGGGGCGCGCCTCGCGGGGGCCAACATGATCGTTGGCGTCGATATGAACCCGCGCAAGAAAGCGCTCGGCGAGCGCTTCGGCATGACGCATTTCGTGAACCCGAAAGACGTGGAGGGCGATCTGGTGCCTTATCTGGTCAACCTGACCAAGGGGGGCGCCGATTACAGCTTCGAGTGCATCGGCAACGTCGAAGTCATGCGGCAGGCGCTGGAATGCTGTCACAAGGGCTGGGGGGTGTCGGTCATCATCGGTGTCGCAGGGGCCGGACAAGAGATTCGCACGCGTCCGTTCCAGCTCGTAACGGGCCGCGTCTGGAAGGGTACGGCGTTCGGCGGCGCGCGCGGTCGAACCGACGTACCGAAGATCGTCGACTGGTACATGGATGGCAAGATCGAAATCGATCCGATGATCACGCATACCCTGGCGCTGGACGACATCAACAAGGGCTTCGATCTCATGCATGCAGGCGAATCCATACGCGCGGTCGTTGTCTATTGATCAGAGGCAGGGTGCGTTCTGCCTGCCGGTGGGCGAGGGCGCTATCGGTTCGCGGACTCGGTCGTGCGTGATCGGCGCAGCGACGTTTATCGTTCCCCGCCCCACACATTGATCCTGCCATCGCGCCGAGGGAACGGATGAGCCGAGTCGCCGAGTTGGCGTATACGCCGGATTCCACGCGCTACTTCGAGGTGATCGCCGACCGTCCGTGGTCCGTGTTTCTCGATAGTGGCCGTCACGATCCGGGCCAGTCGCGATACGACATCATCGCCGCCGACCCCTGGTGCACGCTCGTCACCCGCGGCGCGATGACAGAGGTTCGTACCGGCACTTCGCTGCGTATCCTGCCCGACGATCCGTTCGCGATCGTGGCGCAAGTGCTGGGTCCTGTCGTATCGGCGCCGGGATCCCTGCCTTTCTACGGCGGGGCGATCGGCTATTTCGGCTACGACCTCGGGCGCCGTCTAGAGCGCATGCCGACGATTGCAGTCGATGAGATGCAGTTGCCGGAGATGGCCATTGGGCTCTATGGCTGGGCAGTCGTCGTGGATCACGGCGAGGAGCGTGCGTGGTTGGTGTCGAGCGAGGATCACGCGCTCGTGGAACATGCTTGGCGCGAGCTTTACGAGCGCTTTGTGGCGTTCGATCACAGGGGCGCGTGCAGTCGGACGCCATATCACGTGCTGTCTTCGGTACGCAGCAACTTCACGCGCGAAGGTTATGCCGCAGCGTTCGATCGGGTGCAGACATACATTCGCAGCGGCGACTGCTACCAGGTCAATCTCGCACAGCGTTTCGACTTCCAGGCCGCGGGCGATCCATGGGTTGCTTACCAGGCGCTGCGGCTCGCGAACCCTGCACCCTATGGCGCCTACATGAACCTGCCGTTTGCTCAGATGTTGAGTGCATCGCCGGAGCGATTCCTGCAGGTGCGCGAGGGGCGGGTCGTGACCCAGCCGATCAAGGGTACCCGGGCGCGCGCGGGACATCCACGGCTCGATGCGCAGCGCGTGGACGAACTTCAGCGCAGCGAGAAGGATCGGGCCGAGAACGTCATGATCGTCGATCTGCTGCGCAACGATCTAGCGAAGAACTGTCGCATCGGCTCGGTGAGCGTGCCGCGACTATTCGAGGTACAGAGTTTCGCCAGCGTGCATCACCTCGTCAGTACGGTGACAGGCTCACTGGCGGATGGACGAAGTGCCCTGGATCTGCTGCGCGGCTGCTTTCCCGGCGGATCCATCACGGGCGCGCCCAAGGTGCGTGCGATGCAGATCATCGAAGAACTCGAACCGCACCGGCGTGGGCTGTACTGCGGTTCGATCGGCTATGTCGGGCACGACGGTGCCATGGATACGAACATCGCGATCCGCACACTCGTCCATCGAAACGGCGCCGCACGGTTCTGGGCTGGCGGCGGCATCGTGGCCGACTCGGTGATGGCGCAGGAATACCAGGAGACGTTAGACAAGGCTGCCCCGTTTCTCCAGCTCGCGCAGCGCTGCATGGCTGCGGGAACGGCGAACTGAATCGCAGTGACTCAAAGCAGGCCACTGCGCTTGGTTTCGAGGTAGCGGTTGACCAGCAGTATCGGCAGCTGCTGGGGCTCGGCGTCGAGCATCAATGCGCCCGCGCGTTCGAGCCGGCGAAAGCTGGCGCGGCGCGTTTGCATGTAGTCCGCGGCGGCGGCGTGCGTGAGCGCCGCATCCAGATCCGTCACCGGGGCACGCAGGGTTCGCGAGAGCACCTGCTCCCGCAGGTTGGCGAACAGCACCAGGTGGCGGCGTCGCAGCAAAGCCAGTGCAGGCTGCAGGGTATCGTCGTCTTCGTCCCGCAGATTGGACAGGAAGACGACCAGCGCACGTTTGCGGATTCGGCGCATGATGTCCACTGCGGCCTCGTAGTAGTCCGGCGTCCGCATGCCGGGGTGCAGGTCGTACAGCAGTTCGAGCAGCATCGTCACGGACCGGTGGCCCTTGCGCGGGGCCATGAACCGCGGTTCGCCGGCCATCGTGATGGCGCCGACCGCGTCGCCGTGGTGCACGCCGACATGCGCAAGCAGCAGTGCGGCATCGAGCGCCGCATCGAAGTGGGTGGTTTCTGCGTCGGCTGCACCCATTCGGCGTCCGCAGTCGAGCACGAGCAGAATCGTCTGGTCCCGCTCATCCTGATATTCGCGTGAAATCAGGCGGTGCATCCGCGAGGTTGCCTTCCAGTCGATGCGGCGCAGGCTGTCGCCGATCCGATATTCGCGCAGCTGGTGAAAATCCATGCCTTCGCCGCGGCGTCGTCGCTGCAGCACGCCGATCTGGGACAACCGGTGATCCGTTGCCATGAGGGCGTAGCCCGACAGCGCCCCGAAGTCCGGGTAGACCCGTATGCTTTGCGAGGCGCCGACGTGCGCCTGACGTTGGAACAGGCCGAAACCTGACGTGATTCGGATCTGTATGGTCCCGAATGCGAAGGAACCGCGATGGGCCGAGCGGGTTCGATAAGCCGTCCGGACCCAACCGCGCGCAGGGACTTCGACCCGCAGCGGCAGGTCGGTGGCTTCGAAACTTTCGGGATGGTGGTCGTAGACTTCGATCCGGCAGGGGCGTGGTGTCGCGTTGGTCACCACGATGCCGACATCGTGCCAACGGCGGCTGGCGACGACATGGGGTGCGTCGCGTTCCGCTTGCGGGAGGGGCGTACGCAGCACGCGAACGCCGTCGGTAAGCGCGGCGGCAGCGAGCAGCAATCCGGCATATTGCCAGACGTGTTCCGGCAACGCGCCGGCGGCGCTCAATACGCAGGTACCGACCCACAGGGCGGTGATCCAAAGGGCAAGTCGGGTCGGCAGCAGGGGCATGGGCGGCACGGATTGGACGATTGGAGACAGCGTCTCCAACACGGTGCGCCGGCCCCACTGCAATTGTCGCCGGAAACCGCCGGCCGACGAAGCGCAGCCCCTCGGGTAGGGTGGGGCGGATGTGCCGTTGCCAGGCCGTAGGACTCAGTTCGGCGATATCACCTTTTCACCCCGACCGAAGTGAGGTAGTGTCCGCTTCGCTGCTCTTGGGCGTTCCTATCGCACTACCGCGATCGGACACCGACCCAGCTTGCTTCGCGTGCGTGCTGGATTGCGCCGCGAACCACGGATTGACAACACGTAACCACGGGAGAATCGGACATGGCAAAGGCACCCACTGAAGATCAAGGAAAAGACAAGGCCGCGGCCGCACCGGATCAGGCACGTGTTCGCTGGGCGACGACCCAGCTGAAGAGTTCGTATTGCAACGTGGCAAACGCGACCAGCACCCGCGAGGAAGTCGTGCTCAACTTCGGCGTGAATCAGAACTGGGATCGCATGCAGCAGGAGTTTGAAATCGAGCTTCAGCATCGCATCATCCTGAGTCCGTTCGCGGCCAAGCGCCTGTCCGATCTGTTGAGCAAGCTCATCAAGGAATACGAAACCCGCTACGGCGAGTTGAAGTAATTCGCCGGTTCGCATGAAGTTCATCGTTCGACAGCCAAGACGCAGTGTCCCGCATCTGCGTCGAGTCGTCCTCACCGGGGTGGGTATCCTACTGGTGCGAGGGGCGGTCGCCGCGGAGTTCGATTGCGTCATGGAGCCGCGGCAAGTCGTCGAAATCCGCAGCACGGTCGAAGGCGTCATCGAGAAGTTGACAGTCGATCGCGGCGATTTCGTGAAAAAGGGGCAGGTGCTCGTCCAGCTCGATGCCGCAGTCGAACGCGCGTCGGCCGAACTTGCCAGGCAGCGCTCCCAGCTCGAAGGCGCGGTCCGCTCGGGCGAAAGCCGCGTCGAATACTCGCTCAAGAAGCACGGTCGCCAGGAAGAACTTTTCAAGCAGAGCTTCATTTCTGCGCAGGCACGGGACGAAGCGGCCACCGAACGCAAGCTCGCCGAGTCGGAGCTGAAAGAGGCAATCGACAATCGGCGTGTTGCCGAACTCGAATTCAAGCGCCAGACCGAAGTCCTCAAGCTCAAGACCCTCGTCAGCCCGGTCACCGGCGTGGTCATGGAGCGTCTGATGCATCCGGGAGAGGTGGCTGAAGCGGGGGTCGGGCGCAAACCGATCCTCAAGGTGGCCGATGTCGAAACGCTGCACGTGGAAGTCGTGCTGCCGGTCGAGGCCTATGGCAAGGTGAAGGTCGGATCCAAGGCCGACGTCATGCCCGATGCGCCCATCGGCGGCAAGTACACGGCGACCGTCAGCGTGGTCGATCGGGTGTTCGATGCCGCGAGCGGAACGTTCGGCGTGCGCCTTTCCTTGCCGAATGCAAAACGTCACCTGCCAGCCGGCTTGCGCTGCAAGGCGAGCTTTCCGGGCATCGGCGATGACGTGCCCTCGCGGGCGGGTACTTCGTCGAGGCTGGCCCCGAAACGGCCTGCGACGCCGCCGATCAAATAGCCGAGCACTATTCTTCCTAGAAGCGCTGTCCGCCGCCCGCCAGGTAAGCCGCTTCGGCGGCCGTGTCGGCTCGGCCTAGCGTCGCGTTTCGATGGGGGAACCTTCCGAACTGCGTGATGACGTTCGCGTGCCGCTGCGCGTAATCGACATAGCTGTCGAACAGATCGTCGAGCGCTGCCGGCGATCGTGTCCGCAGCGCACTGAACAGTTCGGTCGAACGCTGCTGCAGTTCTTCGTTCTCTGCGTGCTCGAATGGCAGGTAGACGAACACCGCTTCGATCGGGTGCAACGCACGGTCGAATTGGTGCTCGACGGCCTCGATGGCAGCCTCCTGGGCCAGGGCATCGAACGCGAAAGCCGCAGGTGTTCCGCGGAATACGTTGCGCGGGATCTGGTCCAGCGCCACGATGCGTGCGAGGGCGGTACGCGGCGTACTGCGCCAGTGGGCAAACTCGCCCGCGCCCAGGCGATTGGGCAAATCGACGCATCGCGATCGAAGCAGATCGTCGAACGAAGGGGTCGCCTGGAACCAGGTCTTGTTTCTTTCCCGCGCGGCAGCTGGATCCAGGAGTGCATCGCCGAACCAGAGGTCGAGCAACGCGTGGGCACGAGCATCGTCCATCATGGGAAATCCCTTCAGGGCCTGAACACGCGCCGTCCGGAGCGAGGAGGCACTGTCTGCACATGGCACCATCCCGGCGTCGCGTCGGGGTGCTCGAGCCACAGGCCGAGGGCTTCCAGGCGGTCGATATTGTTCATGCACCATGTGTCGAGCGCGCCATCCTCGTCTGCGAGATCGATCGCCTGACAAGTCAGGTGCCGGCTACGTGGTGACGCGTTCGCAATGGCAGCGTTGATCGATCTAGGGCGCCAGCCGGAATTTACCCGAACGTTCGTCCTGGTGGTCAGACGAAGCAATTCATTGGCCCGCGCCACGAGCACGCTTGCGTTCGTGTGGAGTGTCTCGTCGAGTTCCTCGGCGTGCGTGACATCTCGCCCCATGAAATAGTCGGCCAAGGTCAGGTTTGAACTCATCAGTTGCGAGGCGCTTCGACGTTCTCCAGCAGGGCGCTGATCACTGCGTCCGAATCCTGCCCTTCGATCTGCAGCTCGGGGGAGGGCGTCAGCCGGTGCCGCAGCGCGGGCAGGGCCATCTGCTTGACGTCGTCCGGCGTCACATGGTCGCGGCCGGCAAGCAGCGCAGCGGCCCTCGCCGCGCGGATGAGCGCGATGGCGCCTCGCGGTCCGGCGCCCATCGCAATGCCGCTCCAGCCCCGAGTGGTGCGAACGATGCGAACCGCATAGTCGAGGACTTGATCGGCCACCGTCAGGCTTGCTGCGACGCGCTGAAGCGCAACGATGGTGTTCGACGTCGCAATATGTCCGATCGCAGCTACATTGAGACGATCGCCGAGTTGCTGATGCGTGACCTGTCGAACGAGTGCGACCTCGTCGTTGTGCGCCGGATAGTCGATTCTGATCTTCAGGAGAAAGCGATCGAGCTGTGCTTCCGGCAAGGGGTAGGTGCCCTCCTGCTCGATGGGATTCTGCGTGGCGAGCACCATGAACGGGGGCTGCAGCGCGTGGGCCTCGCCCTCGATCGTCACCTGGCCTTCCTGCATGACTTCGAGCAGCGCAGCCTGGGTCTTCGCAGGTGCGCGATTGATTTCGTCGGCCAACAGGAGATTGGTGAAGATCGGGCCGCGCCGAGCGACGAAGCGCTGCGCAGCCTGGTCGTACAGGGTGTGTCCGGTGATGTCGGAAGGCATGAGATCCGGCGTGAACTGAATGCGTGCCGAGCGGCCGTCGAAGGTGCGCGCGAGGGCCTGCACGAGCAGCGTCTTACCGAGGCCGGGTACGCCCTCGATCAGGACATGGCCTGCCGCGAGCAGTGCAGCCAGCACGTGGTCGATCACATCATCCTGGCCGATGAGTGCCTTCTTGATCTGCGCCTTCAGTGCAGAGACGACATCGATTGCTTGGCGGACGGCTTCGGGGGAGTCGGGTGTGGTCATGATGGAGTGAGACACTAGGAACGCGATTCGGTGCGAGCGCCGATACTTGAGTGAATACTAGCAAGGGTGTCGATGGCCTGCACGAATTCGCGGGCGCTGCGTACGTCCGTATCGAACGCACCGGCAATCGATGCGGCGTCCAGGCCGGTGCGCTTTGCGAGTTCGTGCCAACGCCCGGGGACAGGCATCTGCGCGATTCGCGGATGCATGAGCGCAATCTGACGGCTCGCGATCTCCCGAGCGGCGCTCAGCAGGCCGTCGCGTCCACCATGAGTCCAGCGGAATCGACCGGCCGCCAGGATGTGCTCTCGCAACTGGCGACGGGCGACCTGCGCTTGCGGCATGATGGGGCCGAAGCGCGGCAAGGCGCGCGCCAGTCCGAGTAGAAGCAAAACGGCGGCTGCGCCAAGGGTTGGCAGCGCATGTTCGCCCAGCCAGCCCCAAAGCGGCAGCGCCTGCGGAACTCTAAGTACGGCCAGCTCGCGTACGACGGGGGTAAGGCCGAGTATCCGGCGCAGCAGCTCTGCGTTGTCGTGTTGGCCGATCGATCGGTTGTGAAATCGACGGGGCATCCCTGTGACGACAGTCAGTCGGCCGGCGCCGATCGGTATGCTGGCGACGCTTGGACCCGCATCGTCCGCCGCCACGATGTCCGGAGAATGCTTGTCGAATTTCAGATTGGGTCCGACCGCGCGTGATACGACGATGGGGTCGGACCAACCCGTCAAGACCAGATCCTGTTTCGGTTCTTTCGGGGAGGTGTTCGGTGCGGTCCGAGTGATGCCGTAGCGGTCGAGCACGGTGTCGATTTCGCGCTCGGGTTCAGGCTCGACGATCGCATGACCACCGTTGTGAATCCAACGGTCGAGTGCCCGCAGTGTTTCCGGGGTGAACCCGGTGCGTTGATTCGGCAGCAGCGCCGCACCCTGCGGATTCAGTTCGCCGAGACTCCGGTTCCCGGTCACGAACCTGGTTTTCATGCTCAGCCGTTCGGCGAAGCGCATCGCGCCCAGATACGGATTGGCACGCGCCGCGGCTGTGGGGCCGACCCAGACCTTGGTGGGAACCTGCTCGTAGTTCGTCAGAAACCAGGCCCCGCCCAGCGCAAGTACGACGACTACGAGTCCGGCGGCATACCAGCGATGCTTCATGGGTTCCTGCGTGCCGGCAAGCGGAAGTGTTGCGCCCAGTCGGCGCATAGCGTGCGTACGCTCGTCGGTTCAGGCGAGCGTCCCGCGTACGCTGCCTGCGACCATGCGCCGACGAGGTGGGCGAAGTACGCTGCGAGACCCGCATCCTGCGTCGTGCGAACGCGGCGCAGGCAGTCCCCTTCGGTGTCGCCGTTCTCGATGGCGAGGCCGTCGCGATGGATGAGCGTCGCCAACGCGCCCCGATAGAGCAGGCTCAACGCAGAACGCGGATCGTGCGTCGCCAAACTGGCTGCAAGCTCGGCGATATTGTCCGGCAACGATTCAGGACGGACATCCAGTCCGAAGAGCGTCTGCGGCGGTGCGTGGCGCTCGGTCTTTGGACGCAGCCCGGCAGACGACCAATGCCTCAGGGTACGCAGGAGGTAGATCAGGATCAAAGCCAATGCAACGCCCAGGATCAGGTAAGCGGCTACACGGCTCAGCTGGGAAAGCGCTTCGGCGAGACTTGTCAGCAGATCCATGAAGAACGGACGAGATGAGGTCGTGTCCTTCTGGGGCGCTTCGTGCCGTGCTCTCCACACGCGCTTTTCCTGGAACTCCTGGAAATCGGGATCGGCAAGCACCTCGCGGATTACGGTGCGCGAATCGCTGGAGGATGCGGCGGCTCCCGCCGATGGCGACATGGCCCCGAGCATGCATACGAGTGCTGTTCCAACGAGCGCCACCGCGAGCATCCTGGAACCGGCTTCCGGCGCATGCTGCATGCGTCGAAATGCGAGTTCGAGGTCCCAGGCTTCGAGTGCCGTACGGCGGTTGAGATAGAGGGCAAAGCCGCTTGCGACGTAGAGCGGTTCGATGGCGCAGACGGCAAGGAAATAGAAGAGGTTCCGCAGCTGCGCCGACACGCCGTCGTCGCCGATCCCGATCATCGTCGCGAACCACGATTCGCCCGTGCTGCCCGGGGCCATGCCTGCGGGCAAGATCAGGTCGCGGCTCGTATTGAGCGACAGGACCAGGACGATCTCGAAGGCCATGCACGCGTAGAGCAGGCCGGTTGCTTGGCCCGCCGCGCGTCGGCCGAGGAGCCGCTCGCGTGCGCGTGCGACGGTTCCGACCTGCCCTTCCAATTGCCTGACCGGAAGACTGAACGAGCGCAGGGGATCGAGTCGTCGCCAGGTCAATGCGCCGAGAAATCCGCTCGATCGGACAAGTGGGGCGAGACCGGCCAGGGTGGCCCGCACGCCGGGCGGGGCACCGAAAACGGCTTGGGACAACACGTGCAGGACAACCCGGTCGTAGAGCGGCTTTAGCCACCAGAGAAGAATCAGCGCGATCCACGGCGAATTGATAAAAACCAGCTGTAAAGCAAGGAATATGGGCAGCACGATGGCGAACCAGGCCGAATAGACCGGACGCCACCAGGCGCGCAGCATCACGGTCCCGAGATCGATCGCCTCCCAGGGTTCGCGCATTCGAAGCGTGACGGCGATGTGATCAAGGCGCACGGTTACGGCCCGCCAACCCGAAGTAAGCAGCGATCAGGATCCACAGCATCACGCCCACGCCATACTTTACCGGGGCCGGGACGCCGGCAAGGGGCGACCAGAATGCTTCGACGAATGCCGCAAGGGTGAGCAATGCGCCGGCGCCGTACACGAGCGGAACAGCCGCGCGTGCATTGGTGCGTAGCGCGGCGACCCGTGTCGCGCGACCCGGGAAAAGCAGCGCTGCGCCGAGCATCAGGCCGCCTGCGCCCATGAGTACGATGCCGGTCAGCTCGAATGCGCTATGGCCGGAGACGAACGAGAGAAAGGTCGATCCTCTTCCTGATCCGATCAAATAGCCCGCCGTGGCGCCGATGATCACGCCATTGGTCGTCAGGAAGAATACGCTTCCCAGGCCAAGCAGCAGGCCGCCAGCGAAGGTTTGGAAGCCGATGCGTATGTTGTTCCAGATGTAATGCCCGAACATGTAGGCGTCGATCGACGCTGCGCGTCCGGTATGGTGCGATTTCGCGTCGTACATCCGTTCGTATGCCGAGATCTGCTCGGCGGGCATGATCATGTGCGCGATGTCGCCGTCGGCCTGTGTCAATGCACCGAGCAGAAACAGCGGGCCGAAGAAGAGCACGAACGACAATGCGACGACATGCCAGTGCGTTCGCACCGCCCTTGCGAAGTCCGCGGTGAAGAATCGCAGTACGGCGGGGCCAGCTTCGGGATGGGAGCCGTACATGAACTGGTGAGCACGAATGACGAGGCGGTTGAGGCGTTCGACCAGCGCCGGACTGTACTGCCGATCTCGCGCGAGCGCGAGATGCTGACACAATGTCCGGTATCGATGAGGCAGATCGCTTTCGCCGAAGGGAGGCGTCTGTGCGCCGGCGTGTCGCTTCGAGGCATTGCAGTCGAGCCATTGCTCGAACTCTTGCCATTGCCTGCCGTGCAGTTCCTGGAAGCGCTGCTGGTTCACTTGCGCGAACCGCTTAGATGGTTCGCTATCTGCACCAACCGCTCGGTTGCGTGCTCCGGCGCTGCGCCAGTAATCGGCGCTGCGAGCTCGGCGACTTCGCTTGCTCGTTCCGGAGTAAGGCTGGGCACTCGTTCAGCGAAGTCCAGGACGGCGCGCTGCTCGAAGAGCGTGAGGGGACGTCGTGGTGGCGAGGGTGGCGCCGGAGGGATGGTCGCGTCGCGAAGGAGCGGCGGACGGTAGACTACGACCGTGCCGGCCGCGATGTCCCCCAGGCGCTTGAAGTCGCGGCTCAGGAGCGTTGCGGCCAGTCCGAAGCCGTAGGCGACAGGAAGAAAGTCGACGGCCCGCAGAAGATTGCGCACCAACGCTGCAGGCCACCCGATCGGCGTGCCGTCATCGTGAAGCACCATGAGGCCCAGCACCTTTTTACCGGGTGTGGAGCCGTCAGCCCACACCTCGAACGCAGCCGGGACCAGCCATTCGAGCAGGAACGCGATGATGAGAATGAGCCCCCAGCCGAATCGGCCCAGCATGCCGAGAATCCAGCCGGCGATGATCAGGACGATGAGCCGCAGCAGCAGATCGCAGACCCAGGCGAGCGCACGCGGGACCGGACCGGCCAGATGCAAGCGCAGTTCGATACCCTCGGGCGTCGGCACGGCGCGCGTCGTGTCGAGGGAAGAGAATTGCCTCCCGCGCGCGAATTCCTGCGTGCGCGGTTCGAGGGCGGGGGTGAGTTGCTCGGCGGCACGGTTCACGACTGAAGAAAGATGTCCTTGTACGCAGCGTACACCGAGCCTGCGAGTACCGGCATGAGGATGAGCCATCCCAGCCCGAGCGGCATGGTCGCGATCATCGCCAGGATGAAGGCGATCACCCCGTAGACGAGGAAGGCCAGCCAGTTCTTGAGACACCCCCGAAAGCTCGTCTTCATCGCGTCGATGGCCGGGATATCGTGCAAGGTCGACAGCGCCGGGGCGAACCATACTGCCATGCCGAGGGGAATCAGGATGACGCCGATCAGCAGCAGGGCGAGGATCACGGAGGTGGCCGCCATTTCCGCCTGCAAGGTGCCCGTAAGAACGCCGAATATGCTGCCGCCGATGGACAGGCCGACCGTGACGATCGTCAGGAAAATTCCTGCAAGATAGAGCGCCCCGATCGTTACGAGCGGCTGGAGGTGATGCCGTGTGCCGGCGATCAGATACATGATCGTGAGGTCTTGTCCTCGGTCCATGTCCCGACATCCGAGCATCAGACCTCCGGCGATAAGCACGGTGAGCAGACTGGTAGCGAGCTGACCGATGATCGGGACCGTGCTCAGGATGCCGACGGCAACGAACGTGAGCACGCAAATTGCGATCCAGACGAGCGGCGCCTGCCGGAACAGCTGCCAGCCTTCGCCTAGCCAGGCGAGACCGCGGCCGACGTCCACGACGTTCGGTTCCGCGGCGAGGCTACCGTCCGCCACGGATTCTTCGAGCACGGCAGCCTGGGGTGCGCGGTACGGGTTGATCTCGGCCATCTGCGTTGACTCCGGGTGGGGCGCGCATTCGGCGCTTGTTCGAATGCTAAAGTAACCGTTCTACGCGGGGCAATCGAGGTATTGCATTCGCCGCGTATCACTTGCGTGAGCGATCACATCGAAGCCACACCGCACGGCGCGATTCCGAAACGAAAAAAAGCGCGGGAGGGGATCCCGCGCTTCAAGCCCCTAGAGGAGGAGGATTCTAGGGGAGGAGGAGATGGGGTCGGTTATGCCCGCACGCTGGGCTTGAGCGACATGGCTCCGGCAATTCGCCTGACCGCACCTGCGATGGCGTCGAATACTTCGACGGCGTCCGAGGCGACCCGCATTGCGCTCACGGCGTGTTGGCGCTGCGACGGGGTGAGGTTAAGCTCGTTAAGTCTTGCTTCCAGGTTGAATTCTTCGATTTGCTTGCCGTTACTCATGATCCGCTCCAAATGTGTGATTGACGTAACCGTCTCGACTCGTGTTGCCAACCCTGTTTACGACACGCACGCGTCGGGCTACAGTGCAATTGACTGCCGCAAGTTCATTTTGTTGCGACGCAACGGATGACTTGTTATCATTGCTCGGGTTAGTTTTACTAACTCGAGGCAGGCTTGAGCAAACCGTTGCCCCCGCTAAACTCGCTGCGAGCCTTCGAGTCGGCTGCCCGCCACTTGAGCTTTCGTAAGGCTGCCGCGGAGCTGCATGTCACCCCGGCGGCCATCAGCCACCAGTTGAAGGCCCTCGAGGAGTACCTGGGTGTCAAACTTTTTCGACGCAGCAATCGCCGGGTCGAACTCACGCCGGTGGCTCAGGTGGCGGCCGAACATCTTCACGCGGGCTTTCGGGCGATCGTCGATGCCGTCGAGCATCTGAGAACGGGCGATCGAAGCAATCTGCTGACGGTGAGCGCAGCGCCTTCCTTCGCTGGCAAGTGGCTGATGCCGCGCCTTTACCGATTCGTGACCAGGCACCCCGAGATCGATGTGCGGCTCTCCGCACGCATGCGATCCACGCGCCCCGAAGCCCGAGGAGCCCCGCTTCGTCGCGACGTCAACGACAGTTCGCTCGACGAGTCCGATGTGGCCATTCGATTCGGTGACGGAGATTTCCCGGAGATGGACGCGCGACTGCTCCTGCGGCTCGACGTCGCGCCGATGTTGAGCCCTCGACTGGCAAACGCAGGGCCGCCGCTCGCCACGCCGTCGGATCTCAGGCACTTTCCCTTGCTGCACGACGATACCGCCTATTTTCGTTCGGGTAGACTCAATTGGGACTGCTGGTTACAGGCGGTTGGTGGCTCGGGTGTGGACACCACGCGGGGGGTGCACTTCAGCCATGCGAATCTCGCTATCGATGCTGCCATCGATGGTCTCGGCGTCGTGACGAGCGTCCCGGCGCTGGCTGCCGCGGATCTGGCGGCGGGACGGCTGATTGTGCCGTTCACGGAACCGGTGCCAGCCGACTACGCCTACTACATCGTTTGTGAACCCGGCGCCATCGAACGACCGGCGATCCAGGCCTTCGTCGATTGGATGGTGGACGAGGCAGGGCACCCGCTCGTACCGCACGAATGGCCGACGGCCGCCGGATAACGCGCGGTATTTCTGAAGACGTACGTTGCCGAACGCGGCATGGCTGACATACGATGTCGTCCCGACTGTCGTCGTTCTGTTCACATGGAGATTACGTATGCGATTCGGTTCCCTCATCGCCACGACCCTTGCTGCCGCCTGCTGTGCACTGGCCGCCACTTCCATTTACGCCCAGGATCAGTCGCAGCCCGGTACGCCATTGCTGCTCGCACAGGCTGCGACGGCTAACCGTACCCCGGATGTCATCTTCGTGCCCACGCCGCAGGCGGTCGTCGACGAGATGCTGAAAGTCGCAAACGTGAAGAAGGGTGACGTGCTCTACGACCTGGGATCGGGTGACGGTCGCATCGTGATTACTGCGGCTAAGCGCTTCGGTGTTCGCGGCATTGGTATCGACATCGATCCGCAGCGCATCGCCGAGGCGAACGAGAATGCTCGCAAGGAAGGCGTGTCGCACCTCGTGACGTTCATGCAAACCGACCTCTTCACGACCGACATCAGCAAGGCGACGGTCGTGACGCTGTACCTGCTGCCGCGGCTGAACGTGAAGCTGCGGCCGAAGCTTTTCGCGGAGCTGAAGAACGGGACGCGGATCGTCTCCCACGCCTTCGACATGGCCGAGTGGGAGCCTGAAAAGCAAATGAAGGTGGATGGCCGGGACGTCTACTACTGGACGATCAACGACGCCGCCCGTGCGAAGTTCGGCACGGCTGCGGCGGAGAAGTAGTTCGACGGCGCGCCTAGCGCCCTTCAAGCGCCTGAGCTAGATCCGCGATGAGATCGTTGGGGTCTTCCAGGCCGACGGACAGGCGTACCAGACCCGGGTCGATGCCCGATGCCCGGGTCTGTCCTTCGGTGAGGGTTCCGGACCATGTCGTCGCCGCATGCATTGCGAGCGCTTCGATTCCGCCCAGGCTGACCGCCTGCGTGAACAATCGGAGCCGTTCCATGAACGCGAGCGCGGAATCCAGTCCGCCGCGGATGACGAACGACATTACGCCGCCATAGGCATTCATCTGGCTGCGCGCGAGCGCATGCTGGGGATGCGATTCGAGCCCCGGGTAGTGCGCGACGGCGACGGCCGGATGCGCCTGCAGAAAGCGCGCGACGGCGAGTGCGGTCGCATTCTGCCGTTCGACCCGCAGCGCTAGCGTGCGCAGCCCGCGCAGCAGCAGCCACGTTTCGAAGGCGCCGAGATTGCAACCGAGGACGATCGAAGTCTCCCAGATGCGTTCGATCGATTTGCGCGGCCCCATCACGGCGCCTGCCAGCAGATCGTGATGACCGCCGAGGAACTTCGTTGCGCTGTGGACGACGAGATCGACGCCCAGCCGGATCGGGTTCTGGTTGATCGGCGTCGCGAAGGTGTTGTCGGCAAGCGTCGTGATGCCGCGCGACTTGGCCATGCGAGCAACCGCCGAGAGATCCGTCAGCTGCAGCAGGGGATTCGACGGCGATTCCAGCAGGATCAGCTTGGTCTCGGGCCGCAGGGCCTGTTCGAACGCGCAAGTGTCGGCCTGCTCAACAATAGTCGAGGTCACGCCGTAGCGGGCGAGCAAGCTGCTCACGAGCTGGGTCGTGCCCATGTAGTGCGACCGCTGGGCGACGAGATGGTCGCCCGCCTGCAGCAGTGCCATCACCGAACACGACATGGCCGCCATGCCGGACCCGAGCAGCAGCGCCGATTCGGCGCCCTCGATCTGTGCGAGCAGCGTCTCGACGCGCGCGTGGGTGGGCGAACCATAGCGTGCATAGAAGCGCGAATGGCGCGGTTCGGTGGCCATCTCCCGAAACTGCGCTGCGCTGTCGGCGCGATAAGTGACGCTGGGATAAAGTGGGGGCGCGACGGACGTATCCGGCTCGATGCCGGCGTCGGCATGAACAAGCAGCGTGGCGAGGGCGTCGGAAGGTGGCGTATCGGTCGGCATGATGAAGGCTCGTCCGTGGCGCGGTTGCTTGGCGAAGATTGAACTCATGGTAACACGCAGATACTCACCGTCAGTCCGGGCGATGCATGGATGTGCGCAAACGGATCACCTCGAACGCACTGCTACAATGTTGTCCTCCCTCAGCGAGTCTGTTCAATTGGATCCATTCCTTCGCCTATGCCTGTTTCTTTTGGGATTCGCGCTCGCTCCAATTGCCCTGGCCCAGCCCGCAGGCAAGCCCCCAGGCGGTAAACCGATGGCCATGCCGGTGCGAATCGCATCGGTCAACCAGACGGTCGTCACGAACACGGCGACAGCCGTCGGCAGCCTCATCGCCAACGAATCCGTGGTCATTCGACCGGAGATCGCCGGCCGCGTCACCGGCATCCACTTCAAGGAGGGAGAGCGCGTGAACGTCGGCGCGAAGCTGCTCTCCATCGATTCGGCCGAAGTCGAAGCGCAGCGCGCGGCATCCGACGCGGAACTGGTGTGGAATCAGCAGCGCTACGATCGGGCGGTCGAGCTCTATCGCAAAAACTTCATCAGTTCGCAGGCACTCGACGAAGCACGCGCCAATCTCGCCCGATCGAAGGCGCGCATCGCGGAGGACGACGCGAGGCTGCGCAAGTCCGAGTTGAGAGCACCCTTCGCCGGCACGCTGGGTCTGCGCATGATCAGTCCGGGCGCCTACGTCAAGGCAGGCGACGACATCGTTCGTCTCGAGGATACCTCTGTCATGAAACTCGACTTCCGCGTTCCCGAGACGTATCTCGCCCGATTGAAGAGCGGGCAGGAGGTGACGTTGCAGGTCGACGCGTTCCCGGAGCGCAGCTTCAGGGGCCGTACCTACGCCTTCGAATCCTCGATCGACGAAAAGACGCGTACCGTACTCGTGCGGGCCCGAGTGCCGAACACGGGCGGTATCCTCAAGCCCGGCATGTTCGCGCGGGTGAGCGTGGTGCTGGAGTCGGTCGCCGATGCGCTGGTCGTTCCCGAAGAGGCCCTCGTTCCGCGCGGGGGGCAGGTGTTCGTCTTCAAGGTGGTGGACGGCAAGGCCCTGCTGACCCCGATCGAAACAGGCAGCCGTTCGCCCGGCCAGGTACAGATCGTAAAGGGGCTGGCCGCCGAGGACCGCGTCGTCACCGACGGTCATCAGAAACTGCAGAACGGGATGATGGTGTTCGATGCCTCGAAGATGAAACCTGCACCCGCGCCGGCCAGCGCAGGTGCGTCGGTACAGCCCAAGAAGTAGTTCGCCGCCTGGCGCGGCCTCAATCGCGAGGGAGCGATCTTGTTCCTGCCCGAGTTGTGCATCCGGCGTCCCGTGCTTGCCACGGTGCTCAGTCTTGCCATCGTACTGCTGGGAGTGATCTCGTTCGATCGCTTGAGCGTACGCGAGTATCCGAAGATCGATTCGCCGGTCGTGTCCGTGCGTACCGTGTACAAGGGTGCCAGCGCGCAGGTGATGGAAAGTCAGGTGACCCAGCCGCTCGAAGATTCGATCTCGGGCATCGAGGGCATACGCACCATCAAGTCGATCAGCCGCGAGGAAGTCAGCACGATCACGATCGAGTTCACCCTCGATCGCGATCCGGATTCGGCAGCGAACGACGTGCGTGATCGCGTGGCACGCGCTCGAGGCAGGCTGCCCGCAGAGACGGACGACTCGGTCGTCTCCAAGGTCGAGGCCGATGCGCAGGCGATTCTGTGGGTGGCGTTCTACAGCGAGAAGCATACGGCGCTGGAGATCTCCGATTACGCGGATCGCTACATCGCCGATCTCTTCAAGACCCTGCCTGGGGTCGCGAGCGTGATGATCGGGGGCGAGCGGCGCCTTGCGATGCGGATATGGATCGACCGCGATCGACTGGCCGCGTATGGACTTGCGGTGCAGGATGTCGAAGCGGCGCTCAGGCGACAGAACGTCGAACTGCCTTCGGGGCGCATCGAGAGCCGGCGTCGCGAGTTCACGGTACTTGCAGAAACCGATCTGCGCACGCCCGAGCAATTCAATGACCTCATCGTCTCGGACCTGAAGGGCTATCCGATTCGACTGCGCGATGTCGGTCGGGCGGAACTCGGCCCGCAGGACGAACGCAACATCGTGCGCGTAAACGGCAAGCCGGCGGTCGGCCTGGGCATCGTCAAGCAGTCGACCGCCAACACGCTTGCGGTGGCGCAGGGGGTCAAGAAGGTCCTTCCGCGCGTCGAGCAGTCGCTCCCCGAAGGCATGCAGATGTATATAGCATTCGACAGCTCGGTGTTCATCGATGCGTCGATCAAGGCCGTGTACAAGACGTTGGCCGAAGCGCTCGTGCTGGTGGTGCTCGTCATCTTTCTCTTCCTGCGCAGCTTCCGGGCGACGCTCATTCCGTTCGTCACGATTCCGGTATCGCTGATCGGCGCCCTCTTCATCATGTGGATGCTGGGCTTCACGATCAACGTCCTGACGCTGTTGGGCATCGTGCTCGCCGTCGGATTGGTGGTCGATGATTCCATCGTGGTGATGGAGAACATCTTTCGCCACATCGAGAATGGCGTGTCGCCCAGGCTCGCGGCGATTCAGGGTTCCAAGGAGATTGCGTTTGCAGTGGTCGCGATGACGGTGACCCTCGCGGCAGTGTTCGCGCCGCTTGCGTTCTCCACGGGCAATACGGGGCGCCTGTTCACGGAGTTCGCCTTGACGGTCGCGGCCGCGGTTGCGGTCTCGGGGTTCGTGGCGTTGACCCTCACGCCCATGATGTGCTCCAGGTTGCTCAGGCATCAGGCGAAGCACGGCGCGATCTTCAACTTCACCGAACGCGTTTTCGAAGGCATGAACCGCGGCTATCGCGCTGCATTGGCCGCAACGTTGCGTCATCGCTGGGTGGTCGTCCTTGCGTTCGTGCTGGCGCTGGTAGCCGCCGTTCAGCTGTTCCGGGGCCTGAAGGACGAATTGGCTCCCCTGGAGGATCGAGGTTTCTTCATCACGGTCGTGCTCGCGCCGGACGGCGCAACGCTGCAGTACACCGACGACTACACCCGCTCCATCGAGACGATTTTCGCCGGCGTGCCGGAGATCCAGTCGTACTTCATGGTCGTCGCCCCCGGGATCGAGCGCCCCAATCCTGTTAATTCGGCCCTGTCCTTCGTGCGCCTTCAGCCCTGGGATCAGCGCTCGCGCAGCCAGGTCGCGATCACCGGGTCGATCGGGCCCAAGCTATTCGGCCTGCCGGGGGTGCTCGCGTTTCCGATCAATCCGCCCTCGCTCGGCCAGAGCTTTCGCAACCCGCCGGTACAGTTCGTCGTCCAGGCGCCGACCTACGAAGAGCTCGACAAGCTCGTGGAAGGCATCATGGCCAAAGCCCGCAGCTATCCGGGACTCGTCAACGTCGATTCCGACTTGAAGCTCAACAAGCCGCAGCTTTCGGTGGATCTCGACCGCGACAAGGCATCCGCTGTCGGGGCCGACGTCGATGCGATCGGTCGCACCCTCGAGACACTGCTCGGGTCGAGGCAGATCACGCGCTTCAAGCAGGAAGGCAAACAATACGACGTCATCGTGCAGCTCGAGGACAAGAACCGCGAGCGTCCCTCGGATCTTACTGCCATCTACGTGCGCGGGCGCGACGGCTCGCTGGTGCAGCTATCCAATCTCGTCAAGCTGCGTGAAACGGTTGCGCCCAAGGAGTTGAATCACTTCAACCGTCAGCGCGCGGCGATCATCTCCGCAAACGTGGCTCCCGGGTATTCGCTCGGCGAGGCGCTGGACTACCTGGAGAAGTCGGCTCAGGAAACGGTCGGCGTCGGGGCGCAGACCGCACTCGACGGTCAATCGCGCGAGTTCCGGGAATCCGGTCAACAACTGCTGATGATTTTCCTGCTCGCGCTCGCATTCATCTACCTCGTATTGTCGGCGCAGTTCGAGAGTTTCATCGGTCCGCTGGTCATCATGCTCACCGTGCCGCTGGGAGTTGTCGGGGCGCTGGCGGCGTTGGAGGTCACCGGCGGCTCACTCAACGTATACAGCAAGGCGGGACTGGTCATGCTGATCGGGCTCGTTACGAAGAACGGCATCCTCATCGTGGAGTTTGCGAACCAACTGCATGAGGCGGGCAAGGACAAGTTCGAGGCAGTACTCGAAGCCGCCGCCATGCGCTTGCGCCCCATACTCATGACCAGTCTGGCGACGGTGCTCGGTGCCGTGCCGCTGGCGTTTGCGACCGGCCCCGGGGCCGAAAGCCGTCAGCCGATCGGTTGGGTCGTGGTGGGAGGCGTGCTCGCGGGAACGATGCTCACCCTCTTCGTGATCCCTGCCTTCTACACGTTGCTCGTGCGGCGGCGTCACCCCGAGTTGGACGCCCCCGAGTCGGCCGCAACCGCCGCAGGCTAAGGGACCGAATCAACGGCGCGGCATGCCGCGCATGTGCAAGGCCCACATGGCCAATGATTCCGTCAGGAAGGAAGTCGCAGACTTGAGCTTGACGATCGTCACGTGGGTGCGTGCGACGCGTCCGCAATTCCTTACGATCACTGCCGTGGCCGTCTGCCTGGGTGTGATGGCGGCTGCGGCCGATGGCGTCAGTGTTGAATGGGGTGCCGCGCTGCTCTGCCTCGCAGGCGCACTGTGCGTCCATGCCGGCGCAAATATGGTCAACGATTATCATGACCGAGAAGGCGACGCAGGCAACGTCGAGCGGCTGACGCCCTTCACCGGCGGCAGTCGCATGATCCAGGACGGAGAACTGACGCCGGGATCTACCGCACGGGCAGGTTATTCACTCATTGTTGCTGCCGCGGCGATCGGAATCGTCCTGTTGTGGGCGGGTCACGTTGCCTTGCTCGGCGTAGGATTCGCCGGGATCGTGCTTGCCGTGGCGTATTCCGCGCCTCCGTTGCGGCTGTCGGCCCGCGGATTCGGCGAGGGGGTCGTGGCCGCCGCATGGCTGCTCGTGGTGGTCGGCACGGATCTCGTCGTGCGCGGCGCGTGGTCTCTTCAGCCCGTGATCCTCGGCGCTCCACTCGCCTGTCTGGTCGGTGCGATTCTCTGGGTCAACGAGTACCCGGACGAGCCGGCCGACCGACGGGTCGGGAAACGCACGCTCGTCGTCGCGCTCGGCGGCCGGCGCGCGGCACGAATGCACCTATTGCTCGTTGTGGGTGCGTACGGGTGGCTCATGGGGATGATTGCTGGCGACAGCGTGCCGTCGACGGCAGTGTTCGGGCTGCTCGGTCTGCCGTGGTCCGTCTTTGCCGCCACCCGGTTGCTTCGCCTCGCCGATTCGAATGAAGGGAGTCTGAAGTTCCTGCCGGTGATCCGGGCGACGATCATTGCGGCACATCTGCATGGCATGGGGATGATCGCCGGACTCTGGCTCGTTCTGCCTTCCTGAGCGAGCTGGGGCTTGGTCCGCGCGCGTTTCGACCCTTGCGAGCAGCCTCGAAGCAAGTTTGATTCAAGTCAAACGGGTGCGGCCGAGCGCCTGCTAGCTTCTCGCCATTCAAGGCTGATCGGTTAAATTCCCCGGTGAAGGGCCCGGCATGAGTTTCATGGTGTACATCGATGAGTACGCGGCTTGGAGTGCGTCCTCGCTGCGCGGTGCGCAGGAACTGGCCAAGGGCTACATCGAAAGTGGCTGCCCCTTGAAGATCATCGACTACGAAAGCCGTGCGATCGATCGAACCTGGGTATACGACTACGACCGCGCGCTTTGGATCGAGCCGCGGATTCAGGCAGCCGACGTCGACGGGGACTGACGACTTGGCGTGAGGCGACTGCCGTACCCGCTTCTGCGTTCTGGAAAAAAATCCACGGTGCCTGAAGTGGCAGGCGTGGAGCGTGCCGCCGGGAACTTCAAGATGCCGCTCTGCCTCCCATGGATATCCGGGAGCCATCGCTATGGGCGTACATCGGGTCCTTGTCGCTCTGGTCGTCGCGGCAGTCGAGTTCGCGGGTTTGACCGCCGTCACCATCTCGTCGTCGGAGTCACTGAGCCCCGACTACTTCGATACCGCAGGCAGGCACATCCATGGTTTGTAGTGTGGGTGGCATGCTGTCCGCGGTACCCTCGCGTTTCCCGAATTCCATCTCCTCTTCTCATCCGGTCGACTTGCTTCGTCACGCCGATCGATACCGCCGAATGCCACGCCGCGTAAAACGCCACATGCCCTAGCACGCCCATGAATCGGCCCTCACCTTATCGAGCGACGATAGGGCGTTCGCACGAAAAATGCCCATCGCATCGAAGAGGTGATGATGCGTTGAGCGTATCGACTTTCGCAACGCGCATGCCCGTGTGCGCTGGTTGACCTGGTTTTCTCGGCTGGCCTGGAGACGTCGTGATACTGATTCACGGACGTCCTCTGCACCGCAGGCGATCGGCGTACGTTCGACCGTCCCGCATCGCGCCAATCGGAGTTCTCCTTACGAGCGACGCCGTATTGACTCGACGCTCCTTCGATACAGAATTGCGCCTCAACCCAGTGTGAGGAGAGCGAATCATTCGGCCAGTCAGTAAATACGAAAGCGTGCGCGTGTCCGATCGAAGGCGGCTCTGTCCGCTTCGATCATGATTTGCGCTCCGTGTTCGCGACGGACATCACCACTAAAACCAGAACGATGGAGGTAGGAGTGAAAGTGGCCTTGAACAGAAACATGGACTTTCTAGCCGGCCTGCTGATGCTCGTCATCGGCGCAGGTGGCCTGTACATGGCAATGGATTTTCCGTTCGGCAGTGCATTGCGCATGGGCCCTGGGTATTTTCCTCGCGTCCTGGCAGGCATCCTGATGCTCTTCGGCGCCTTCGTGCTGGTGCGCGGCTTGATGACTGGCGAACCGGTGCGTGGCCGCTGGGGATACAAGCCGCTTGCCTTTATCGTGCTGTCGCTCATTGCCTTTGGCTGGTCGATGGAGCGCTGGGGTCTGGTGCCTTCGTTGCTGCTGCTCTACCTCATCGCCGCCCGTGCAAATCACACGTACAAGATCGTCGAGGTGCTCATCCTCTGGGCAGCGATGACGGTGTTCGCGATCGCGGTCTTCATCTGGCTGCTCGGCCTTCCCTATCCCTTGCTCGGAGCGCACTAAATGGAAATCTTCGACAACCTCATCCTGGGATTCGGCGTTGCATTGTCCCTGCAGAATCTGATGTATTGCTTCATCGGAGTATTCGTCGGGACGGCAATCGGCGTACTGCCCGGCATCGGCCCTCTGGTCACGATCGCCATGTTGTTGCCCATCACGTTCAATCTCCCGCCCATTCCCGCCCTGATCATGCTGGCAGGGATCTACTACGGATCCCAGTACGGCGGTTCTACGACCTCCATACTCGTCAATCTGCCGGGCGAAACGGCCTCGGTCATCACCTGTCTGGACGGCTACCAGATGGCCAAGAACGGACGCGCCGGTCCAGCCCTCGCCATCGCGGCGATCGCTTCGTTCGTTGCTGGCTGCATTGGAACTTTGCTGATCGGTCTGTTCGGTCCGCCGCTGGCGGAGGTCGCTCTGGAGTTTGGCGCGGCCGAGTACTTCTCGCTCATGTTCATGGCGCTCGTCGCCGCAGCCTCCCTCGCACACGGCGACATGGTGAAGTCCCTTGCGATGGTGTTTCTCGGGTTGTTGATGGGCATCATAGGCACGGACGTCAATTCCGGCATGGCACGCTACTCGTTTGGTCTGCCCGAACTCACGGACGGCATCGGCTTCACCGTCGTGGCGGTGGGCTTGTTCGCGATCTCCGAAATCGTGAAGAATCTCGAGAACCCCGAACCGCAGGAGGTCTTCACCAAGGACATCAAGGGGCTCATGCCCACCCTTGCCGACCTGAAGACGTCTGCATTCCCCATACTGCGCGGTACTGCGATCGGTGCGTTCTTCGGTACATTGCCGGGAACGGGGCCGTCGGTGTCCGCGTTCGCGACCTATATGCTGGAGAAGAAGATCGCGAAAGATCCCAGCATCTTTGGCACCGGGGCGATTCAAGGCGTGGCGGCCCCCGAAGCGGCGAACAACGCTGCTGCACAGACAGCGTTTATTCCGACGTTGACGCTGGGAATTCCTGGCAGCGCGACGATGGCACTCATGCTTGGTGCATTGACCATTCAGGGCATCGCGCCCGGCCCGCAGGTGATGACATCGAAGCCCGATCTCTTCTGGGGCTTGATCGCCAGCATGTGGATCGGCAACGCGATGCTCGTGATACTGAATCTGCCGCTGGTCGGGCTTTGGGTCAAGCTCTTGAAGGTGCCATACCACTGGCTGTTTCCGGCCATCATCATGTTCTGCGCCATCGGCAACTACAGCATCAACAACAGCGCGATGGATGTATACCTCTGTGCCCTGTTCGGCATCCTGGGTTACACGCTCGTCAAGCTGCAGTGCGAGCCCGCACCGCTGATCCTCGGCTACGTGCTCGGTCCGTTGATGGAAGAGAATCTGCGTCGCGCCCTGCTGATTTCTCGGGGTGATCCAACGGTGTTCTTCGTGCGGCCGATCGCTGGGACGTTCATGGCGCTGTCCTTCATCCTCCTGATCGTCATGGTGCTGCCCGCGATTCGCAGGAAGAAGTCGCAAGCGTACGAAGGCGGGGGCGGCTAAGCTCGGATTCGTAGCAGGGCTGCAATCGCGCTTTGCGATTGCAGCCCTGGTGAACGGTTCATTTGCGGATTTCCGCAGGACTGTGCGCGGGCTCCTCGGTTGACGTTTGCCCTCCAGCGGTACGGACGAGCAGCATGTGCTGTGTGAGAGAGCAGAGTCGACCAGCAAGCTTCCGATTGAAGCGTCAGGCTTCAGTTTCATGTCTCGGATGGAGTTCTGCCCGTACGATCGTCCCCGTTCTCGTTGGCTGGGATATTCATGATAGATTGGCAATGCTGTGTCGGTCATTTGTGGCCGTTGCACGAGCGAAACGGCGAAACGAGTCGAGCCTGCCAAGGTTGGCGGCGTTCTTCGCCGCCTGGACTCATCGGGAGGAGAACCAAATGTCTCTACGTCGGACTTTTTCGTTCGCTGTCGCATCGCTGCTCGTCGGCGGTGGGGGCGCGACAGCCCTCGATGCGTATGCTGCAAGCGATTTTCCGAACCGGCCGGTACGGCTGATCAACCCGTATAGCCCGGGTGGTTCGGTCGACCTCGTCGGGCGAGCGGTCGCCCATGGATTGACCGAGATCTGGGCGCAGCAGGTCATCGTCGACAACCGTCCCGGCGCCGGTACCCAGATCGGCTCGGAGATCGTTGCGCGAGCGGAGCCGAACGGGTACACGATGCTCGTCAACAGCTCGGCGATCGTGATCAATCCGAGCATCTACCGGAAGATGCGCTACGACCCGATCAAGGATCTCTACCCGATTGCAGAGGTTTCGAAGAGCTCGCCGATGCTTGCCATTCATCCGGGCGTGCCCGCGACGAACGTAAAGGAACTCATCGCGCTCGCGAAAGCGCAGCCCGGCGTCTTGACCTCGGCGGCATCAGGCATCGGCAGCACCAATCATCTGTCTGCGGAGATGTTCAAGCTGCTTGCCGGCGTCGATATCCTGATCGTGCCGTACAAGGGAGGCGGGCCGGCCATCATCGATCTGGTGGCGGGGCAGGTGAAGATGTTCATCAACTCGGCGTTCCAGTTCCTGCCGCTCGCGAAGGCGGGCAAGCTGCGAATTCTCGGCTCTGGGGCCGCCGAGCGCGTCGACTACGCACCCGATATTCCCACGATCGCCGAACAGGGCGTACCCGGCTACGAAGCTTCGACCTGGTATGGGGTGTACGGTCCGGCGGGCTTGTCGAAGCCGATGGCCGAGCAATGGAATGCCGCGATCAACAAATGGCTGCAGTCGCCGCAGGGTGTCGAGCACTTCAGAAAGAATTACATGAAGCGTATCGGAGGCACTCTCGAAACCTTCGCCGCCTTTCATCGTTCGGAAATCGAGCGCTGGGGCAAGGTCGTGAGGGCTGCGGGAATCAAGCCGCAGTAGCGCACGCTCGCATGTCGAGGCTACGCAGGAAGCTGGGGTCGCAGCACTCGAGCACGAGCGGTCGGTATACGACCGCGAGCGTGACCAGCGTCACCGTGGCGATCGATGCGACCAGCAGCAGTGCGGCATCGTCGAGCGCCAACACCGTGCCGAAGAGCACATGGAGCAGATCGACGTTGCTGCTGCGCAGGGAGGCGATCATGACCCCGGTCGCGAGCGAGAGCAGATAGACGCTCGCGAGGCTTGCGTTTTCGCGCAGCAGCGTCATGCGTGCAATGCCGCCCGCGGCGACGGCCACCGCCAGTCCAGCCAGCGTCCCGCCGATCGTCATGGCCGGCAGTGAGAAGCCGGCAACGAGGTATCCGATCGCGGCACCGGGCAGGATCGCGTGCGCAATCGCATCCCCGGCGAGACTCATGCGACGCACGATCAAGAAGACTCCGACCGGTGTAGCACTGAGCGAGAGCGCCAGACATCCGACGAGCGCGCGCCGCATGAATCCGAACTCTACGAAGGACGCGATCAACCATTGTTCGATCACCCAGTACTCCTTCGTTGCCCGTCGACCGCGCGGCAATGCGACACCGAGCCATACGAAACTGGATCGAGCATGACATCGGGGTCCATCGACACTGCGGGGGAGAATCGAGTGATCGACGCTGGATGGATTACACTGTTTACGCGTCGCGAAGGTGGCCCCCTCAGTCATCGACGACCGTAACCATCGAACGACCGTACGAGGAGACAGTTTTGCCGATTTCACAGCAGTACGCCCGCTTTGCACACGCACTGAGCTACGACGCCGTTCCCTCCGAGATCATGGCGCGCGGCAAGCTCCTCATGCTCGACGCCATCGGTATCGCCTTTGCCTCCTCGGAATACGAGTTTGCCCGGATGGCGTTCGACGGTATCGGGCAGTTTGGTGCCGGCGACAGTGTGGTCATCGGCTTCGGTCCTACTTTGCCCCTGCGCGACGCGGTGCTTCTGAACGGCATGCTGGTGCATGGATTGGACTACGACGACACCTACCTGCCGGGATCGGTCCACATGACGGCCAGCAGCGTTCCTTGCGCGCTCGGGATGTCGGCACATCGTCGCATGAGCGGTCGGGACTTCCTAACCGCGTGCGTGCTGGGGCTGGAAACGTCCGCGCGCCTCGGGCAGGCCGGGAAGGGGCTGTTTGCCAAGGCAGGGTTTCACCCGACGGCTCTCTGCGGCGCGATGTCCTGTGCCCTGGTGTCCGCCCGGCTCATGGGCCTGGACGAGGCCGCGATGCGGCGCGCCCAGGGGATCGCGCTGTCGATGGCGAGCGGAAGCATGCAACCCATGTTGGACGGGAGCTGGACGAAGCGGATCCATCCGGGATGGGCGGCTGCCGCGGGTATTTCGGCATCCGGCATCGCGAGTCGGGGCTATACCGGCCCGGAGGACGCCTACGAGAGCAAGTTCGGTTTCTACAACCTCTTTCTCGGCGCATCGGCCGCGCAGGCCGATCCATCGCTGGCGACGGACGCACTTGGGGAACGTTGGGAGTTTGCACGCGCGTCGATCAAGCTCTATCCCGTATGTCACCAATCGCATGCCTTCATGAACGCCGCCATTCGGATCGCGGCGGAACACGACTTGCAAGTGAAGGACATCGAAAGCGTTCAAACCCTGGTTGCCGAGATTACGCGCGACCTGGTTTGCGAGCCGGCTGCAGCGAAGGCTAGCCCGTCCACGAGCTATATGGCGCAGTTCAGTCTGCCGTATGCCATGGCCGCCTGCCTGACCCGGCGGCGATTCGGCCTGGAAGAGATCGAGGAAGCATCGTATACCGAGTTGTCCCTCGTTGAACTCGCCGGCAAGGTCCGGTACGAGATGGATCCCAACCCCGGCTTTCCGAAGACACGCACCGGCGAAGTCCGCGTGACGCTCAGGAACGGGCAGGTACTACGTGCGCGCGACGAAATCCTGCCGGACGAACCCGCGTCGGCGGAGGAGATCGTCGCCAAGTTCATGGTCAATGCGACGAGCAAGCTTCCGGCGTCGCGCGCGACCGAAATTCGGGACCGCATCCTCTCGATCGAGCGCGAAGCCGACATGCATTCGTTCTGCAGCCTACTCGCCGCTTGAATCTCGCGTTGCTGAACGGCGGGCGCAGTTTTGAGCACGTTACCGGCCGCAGCAATGCCCGCGCGGCGTGAGGCCCATCACTCCAGCTTGATCTTGCCTTTCGCGATGATGCTCGCCCAACTCGCGATCTCCGCCACCAGGAACGGCTTGAAGGCTGCGGGTCCCTGATAGTCGGGCTCGACGCCCTGGGTGCCGAGGGCCTTGGCAACCTCAGGCAGCGCGAGGACGTGTTTCAGCTCCGTATCGAGTCGCTGGACGATGCTGGCTTGCAGGCCGGCCGGTGCGAAGATGCCCCACCAGACGATCGCTTCGTACCCCTTCACGCCGGCTTCGTCGAGCGTGGGGACATCGGGCAGGAAAGCCGTCCGCTTGGAGGCTGTCGTCGCGAGTGCCCGCAGCTTTCCCGATGCGATGTGAGGACGAACAGAGGGTAGGGAAATCATCGTGCCGTGACTGTGACCGCCCAGCATGTCGGCGACTTGCAGGCTGCCGCCCTTGAAGTGCACCACCCCGATGTCGATGTCCGCCATGAGCTTGAACATCTCCAGAAACATGTGGGCCGAGGAACCTGCGCCGGCGGTACCGAAGAATAGTTTGCCCGGATTCTGCCGCGCATAGCCGATGAACTCCTTCACTGTCGCAGCTGGGACTGCACGCGTTACGACGAGGACGAAGGCGCCGCTGCCGATGCGTGCGATCGGCGTGAAGGACTTGAGCGGATCGTATGGAAGCTTTCGCAGCGAGGGTTGCATCGTGAAAGAGGCCGGGACGAAACCCAGCGTATAGCCGTCTGCCGCGCTGCGTGCCACGATCTCGGTGCCGATCACCCCGCCCGCCCCGGTGCGATTGTCGGCCACGACATTTTGTCCTAACCGGTCCGCCAGTCTCGATGCGATCAGGCGGCCGACCACGTCGGCCCCACCCCCTGCAGCGAACGGAATCACCATTCGAACAGGGCGTGCGGGATAAGCTTCCTGCGCATTGACCGCCGGGCCAAACGCAAGCATCGACAACGCCAGCGGCAAGGCACGGGCGCACCCTCTCAGACCCTCGATCATGATCGGTTTGCTCCTCCTTCGTATCGGCACCGGATGCAGATGCCCGGATCGCAGCGGTGCTGCGGACGACGCACCCACCGTGCGCAGTCGCGGGACGATAACACACAGATCCTCACGCGCGCCGCGCCTCGGGAGACGTGGAGGCTGGTCGACGCATTCCGCTTGTCGTGCATCGCGCTTCTCTACAACGGCGATCGGCTGAACCTGCAGAAGCGTCGCTTCAACGCAACTGTGCGCGGCAGAGACTCCTACGGCGACGGGCTCCGTCCGTAGATGTAGATGGGAATGACCGCGCATACGGAACGCTCGCGTCGTCCGATGCCTGTGGCCGCCGAGGGCTCCATCGAGCGACCGATTGTCGGTCCTCGGTCCTGCCGAGCTTCAGCGCAGGCTCGCCGCGGTGTTGATCATCACGAGTTCAAGTGCACTTCCACTCGCGTGACGTACTCGCTGAATCGCCTGAGGGCATGCTCCATGGTGCCGCTGACGTGGGCTGCAAGCGCATCGCGACCTTCGACTTTGCGGTCGGTGTTGACTTGGACGTGCATCTAGCACAGCGGCAATGGACGTTCTGAAGCGACCGCGGGACAAGCATCCCATCCGGATTTCACGTAACCAGGGTACGCCTATCGGCTGGGCGAATACGCGGGCGTGGAGACAAGCACTGATGCGCGCCGGCATCGAGAACTTCCGCTGGCACGGCCTTCGGCATACGTGGGCCAGCTGGCACGTTCAGCATGGCACGCCGCTGAAGGTTGTCCAGGAGATAGGTGCGTTGGAATCGGAAAGCATGGTGTTCGCCGCTACGCGCATCTCGCGCCCGCACACCTCCGCCAGCATGCGGAAGTGCTCAACGACACAATTACGGCACAGGCTAGCAACGAGAAAGGGTTAGCACCTTCCTAACCCTTTGATACTTGGTAGGCCCCCCGAGACTCGAACTCGGAACCAACGGATTAAGAGTCCGCTGCTCTACCAATTGAGCTAGGGACCCATTCGGCAGGACGCGTATTCTACGCATCGGCTCCGATTTCGCAACCCGTCCGGCGTCCATATTGTGCGAGTAGAATGGTCCGCGTGTACTGCTGACCACGCATTGCCAACATCATCGGAGCCGCGGGGTGCCCGCTGCCCAAATTGGGGGACCATATGGACGAACAACTGCGCATCAACGCGCTCGAGTACCACCGCTATCCGACGCCGGGCAAGATTTCGATCGCGCCGACCAAGGGACTCGTCAATCAGCGCGATCTTGCGCTCGCGTATTCGCCCGGGGTGGCGTATGCCTGTCTTGCCATCGCGGAAGATCCATCGCAGGCTGCCCTTCTGACGTCGCGCGCCAATCTGGTCGGCGTCGTCACGAACGGTACTGCTGTTCTGGGACTCGGCAACATCGGGCCGTTGGCCGCCAAACCCGTGATGGAAGGCAAGGGGTGCCTGTTCAAGAAGTTCGCCGGCATCGACGTGTTCGACATCGAACTCGCCGCGACAGACCCGGATGCCGTCGTGGCAGCGGTGATTGCGCTCGAACCGACTCTGGGCGGCGTCAACCTGGAGGACATCAAGGCGCCGGAGTGTTTCTACATCGAACAGAAGCTGCGCGAGCGGCTGAACATCCCGGTCTTCCACGACGATCAACATGGCACGGCGATCATTTCGTCAGCGGCGCTCATCAACGCGCTCAAGGTCGTGGGAAAGAAGATGGGTGAGGTGAAGCTGGTCGTCTCGGGGGCCGGGGCCGCATCGATCGCTTGCCTGGATCTGTTCGTGAAGCTCGGTGTCGATCCGAAGAAAGTGTACGTGTGCGACAGCCGCGGCGTGATCTACAAGGGGCGTGACGCCAATATGGAGCCCAACAAGGCGCGCTACGCCCAGGAGACTGCGGCACGCACGCTCGGCGATGTCATCGAAGCCGCGGATGTATTCCTCGGCTGCTCGACGCGCGGGGTGCTCACGGGCGAGATGGTCAAGCGCATGGGGACGCAGCCCGTCATCCTCGCGCTCGCGAATCCCGATCCGGAGATCACGCCCGAGGAAGCAAAGGCCGCACGGCCGGACTGCATCATCGCCACGGGACGCTCGGATTATCCCAACCAGGTGAACAACGTGCTGTGCTTCCCGTTCATCTTTCGCGGGGCGCTGGATGTCGGTGCGACCAAGATCACCGACGAGATGAAGATGGCCTGCGTGCATGCGCTCGCGGCCCTCGCTGAAGCCGAGCAATCCGATGTCGTCGCGATGGCCTACGGCGAGGAAGAAACGGAGTTCGGTCCCGACTACATCATTCCGCGCCCGTTCGATCCGCGCCTCATCATCAAGATCGCTCCGGCCGTCGCGAAGGCTGCGATGGAAAGCGGCGTGGCGACGCGTCCGATCAAGGACTGGAACGCGTATCACGAGCAGCTGATGCAGTTCGTCTATCAGTCCGGCCTCATCATGCGCCCGGTATTCGCGGCGGCGAAGGCGGATCCGAAGCGCGTGATTTTCGCGGAAGGCGAAGACGAGCGCGTGCTGCGGGCCGTGCAGGTCATCGTCGACGAAGGCCTTGCGCGACCCGTGTTGATCGGTCGGCCCGACGTGATCCAGACCCGCATCAAGCGCTATGGACTGAGAGTGACGGCAGGCAAGGAGTTCGAGATCGTCAATCCCGAGAGCGATGCGCGCTATCGGGAGGTCTGGACCGAATATCACCAGATGATGGGGCGTCATGGCGTCACGCCCGACGTTGCGAGGGCACGCGTGCGTCAGCATCCCACGCTGATCGGCGCCATGCTGCTGCGTCGTGGCGAAGCCGATGCCATGCTTTGCGGTACGTACGGCACGCACGAAGAGCACCTCGAGCATGTCGCGCAGCTTGTCGGGCAGGCACCGGGGCAAAGCATGTTTGCCGCCATGAACGTGCTGCTGCTGCCGGGTCGAACGCTGTTCGTCTGCGATACCTACATCAACGAGGATCCGACCGCGGAGCAGATCGCGGAGATGACGTTGATGGCGGCCGACGAAGTGCGTCGCTTCGGTCTCACGCCGAAAGTGGCGCTGCTCTCGCACTCGAACTTCGGCAGTTCGCGATCGGCCTCAGCTCGCAAGATGGCCAAGGCGCGCGAATTGCTGGAGGTTCGCGCACCGGAGCTCGAACTCGACGGCGAGATGCAGGCTGATGCCGCGCTCTCCGAAGAGATCCGCTCGAAGGCGTACCCCGATTCGAGGCTGAAGGGCGAGGCGAATCTGTTGGTGATGCCGAATCTCGATGCAGCCAACATTGCCTTCAATCTGTTGAAGATTACCGGGGGAGCCGGGGTCACGATCGGCCCGATTCTGCTCGGTTGTGCGCGCTCGGTGCATATCGTGACGCCATCGGCGACAGTGCGACGCCTCGTGAACATGGCTGCCCTGGCGAGCGTGGGCGCAGCGAGCTCGCGCTGATGGGCATCGCCATGGTCTTCGGTCGGCAGTGAACGACCTCGGTTCGCTGCTCGCGCAGCACGGCGTCGCGCTCGTCTTCGCGAACGTCCTGCTCACGCAGCTGGGATTGCCGCTGCCGGCAATCCCGACCATGATGCTCGCCGGCGCACTCGCCGCCGGTGGGCACCTGTCGGTGCTGGAGGCCTTCTGGGCGGCCGTGGCGGCAAGCTTGATCGCCGATGTCGCATGGTTCGTGGCGGGACGTCGCTGGGGCCATCGAGTACTCGCACTGCTCTGCCGGCTCTCGCTCTCGCCGCAATCGTGCGTACGACAGACCGAGCGCGTCTTCATGCGCTGGGGCGTCGGGTCGCTCGTCGTGGCAAAGTTCGTTCCGGGCCTTGCGACGGTCGCGCCGCCCCTCGCGGGTGCCATCCGTCTTCGCCTCGCAACGTTCTGCCTCTTCGATGGCATCGGAGCAGCGTTGTGGGCAGGCAGTTCGATGATGGTGGGCTGGCTGCTCGGGGATCAGATCGAGGCCATCGTCGATTGGATGGGCCGGATGGGCGGCTATGCGGCAGTCGCCATAGTCCTGATCGTTGCTGCGTACATGACGTTCAAATGGTTCGAACGACTGCGCTTCTTGTCTCAGTTGCGCGCAGCGCGAGTGGCCGTGGACGAGGTCTACGCCATGATGACTCGCGGCGAGGAGCCGATCGTGCTCGACGTCCGATCCGCGGCTGCGCTCGGCATCGACCGTCTACGCATTCCGAAAGCCGTCCTCGTCGATCCCGATGCGCCGGACGAGCATCTCGCCGATCTGCCACGGGATCGGGAAATTATCGTCTACTGTAGTTGACCGGACGAAGCGAGCGCGGCGCGTGTCGCCCGCATGCTGATCGACAAGGGCTTCGTGCGGGTGCGTCCGCTTCAAGGCGGAATCGATGCCTGGCGCAAGGCGGGCTACGAGCTCGAAGACGTCGGATGATCCGGGTGCGCAAACGTCAACTGGTCGGGCTAGTATTGCAGCTATGAGGGCAGAATGACCGATCCCCATCACCCCGAAGGAGTACGAACATGGCTCTCGAAAAGCCTGCAACGACCGTCGCCCCCATCCACGAACTCATGCAGCGGCGCTGGAGTACGCGCGCGTTCGATGCATCGAGACCAGTCACGCGCGCAGAGCTGCTTTCCATGCTCGAAGCGGCCCGCTGGTCGCCCTCGTGCAACGGTGTCGAGCCGTGGCGCTTCATCGTATGCGACCGAACGACGGACACTGCGAGCTTCGACAAGGCCTTCGACTGTTTGTCTGCAGGCAACAAGCTCTGGGTGAAGAACGCGCCGGTGCTGATCCTCGCGGTGGCCAGCAACGATACGCTGGGCGGCGGCCGGCCGAATCGTTTCACTCAATACGATACTGGCATGGCCATGATGAGTCTGTGCCTGCAGGCCGTGGCGCTTGGCTTGGCAGCCCACCAGATGGCGGGGTACGACGTCGAGAAGGCACGTGCTGCGTTCGACGTGCCCGCCGAGTGCCTGCCGATGGCGATGGTGGCCGTCGGCAAGCAGACCGACCCGGACGTGCTCGACGAAGAAACCAAGAAGAAGGAACTCACCCCGCGTGTCCGCAAGGCGCTCGGTGAGCGGTTCTTCGAGGGCGGGTGGGGGAAGGCGGTACGTCTGTAGACGGGTCTTCAACGTTCGCAGAAGGCACGGGCGGACGTTGCATCACCTGTGACTGAAGCCCTGCCGTTCCGATCGTCGATTCACTCCGCCTGCTCGCGCATGACCCTGCCTTCCGCTTCGCCTTCGCTCGCCGCCCGCATGGGCGATATCGCCCCCTTCCACGTCCTGGAGATTCTCGCTCGCGCGCGTGAACTCGAAGCTGAAGGCCGATCCATCATTCACATGGGCATCGGCGAACCAGATTTCGGCACGCCGCCTCCGGTGCTCGCGGCAGCTCACCGCGCACTCGACGAGAAGTCCATGCATTACGCACCGGCCCTCGGTTTGCCCGAACTTCGGTCTGCCATTGCCGGGTTCTATTGCACGCGCTACGGTGTGGGAGTCGATCCTTCCCGGATCATCATTACGAGCGGTTCGACCGGAGCGCTCGTGCTTGCTTTGGGTGCGCTCGTCGGACCGGGGAGCCGACTGCTGCTGGCCGATCCCGGATATCCGGCGAACCGTCATTTCGTTCGTGTCCTGGAAGGCGTGCCTGTCGCAGTGCCGGTGGATGCGCAATCGAGGTACCAGTTATCGGCATCGAGTATCGCTGCGCACTGGGATGAGCGCACCGTCGGTGCGCTCATCGCCTCGCCGTCCAATCCTACCGGGACGCTCATCTCTCACGAAGCCCTCACGGCCATCCGCGAAGAGATCGTTCGTCGCAATGGCACGCTGATCGTCGACGAGATCTATCACGGACTCACCTACGGGCAGGATCCGCGCACCGCGCTCGAGATCGCCGACGACATCATCGTCCTCAACAGCTTTTCCAAGTACTTCGGGATGACCGGCTGGCGTGTCGGCTGGCTCGTGGCACCGCCCGCGCTGGTCGAACCCATCGGTCGACTCGCGCAGAACCTCTATCTCGCGGTCTCGACACCGGCGCAGTACGCAGCGCTTGCGTCGTTCAGCGACGAGAACATGACCATCCTCGAGGCGCGTCGGCACACGATGCGCGAGCGACGGGATTTTCTCGTCGGCGAGCTGCGTCGCTTGGGCTTCGGTATTCCGTTGGTGCCGCAGGGGGCGTTCTACGTCTATGCGGACTGCACGGCACTGTGCGATGACAGCTTCGAGCTGTGTCGACGGTTGCTCGAGGAGGGCGGCGTTGCGATTACGCCCGGTATCGATTTCGGGGGCCATCGAGCGCGCGAGCATGTGCGATTCGCCTATACGACCGGGCTCGCGGAACTGGGGGAGGGGATCGCCCGGATGGAACGGCTATTGACCCCGTCTCACGGGTGCCGAAGCTGACCGAATCTGTGCCTCGTGATTTCGGGACGACGGTGCCGCGCACCTCGTGGTTGCAGTTCGAGTGCGACCGGCACCAGTCCCGATCGGCGAAGCGGTGTGCGATGCTTGTATTGGGGCGCGATGAAGGGCGGCGTGTCGCAATTCGGTGCGCCGTTGCCTGTTTGCGTTGAACCCTGTATCCGTATCTCGGACTAAATGGGGCCGGCGTCCCGTCGGGCTTTTTTATTCGCAGCCGTAGAATCGAGTCCGACCGACGCCAACGCCTTGGCCCGTTTGCCGGGTATTTCTTTTCAAACCGCTGGTTACGCCTAACGCTTGTCGGTAACTGCAGATGCTTATCCGAGCGCCCGCTTCAGACCTGATCGTCCTCATCCCCGGTCTCTGGATGCCGTCCTGGGTCATGCTCCCGCTCGCCTGGTGGCTGAGGAACAAGGGCTATCCGTGTGTCCGCTTCAGTTACGCATCTTCGCGTGCTTCGCTCGATGCCAACGCAGACAAACTTGTAGGCTTCCTGCGAACCCTGGGCGAGCGTCCCCTGCATCTCGTGGGTCACAGTCTGGGTGGGGTGCTGGCGCTGCACACGACGGCCAGCCGTCGCCCGGCCAGGGTAAGAAGCGTGCTGATGATGGGCAGTCCGGCCGGCGGTACTTTCGCTGGGCGCAGCCTGTTGGCGCGGCGATGGGGGCGCTGGATGGTGGGGCGCACGGTAAGGGACTGGCTGGAAAACACGCGGCCCGTTGCGCCGGAAGGCGTTTTGGTCGGGGTGATTGCAGGGGTGCGAGCCCTGGGTCTGGGGATGATTTTCGTGCCCGATTTGCCGCGGCCGCACGATGGGGTCATCCGCGTGTCCGAGACGCTCGTGGAGGGTGCCGTGGATCACATCGAGGTGGACGTGAGCCACGCTGCGATGCTTACCTCCGTGCAAGTGGCGCGGCTCGTTGCTTCGTTCGTCAGTACGGGCTGCTTTGCCGCCGCAGCCGGCATCGGCCACAGCCCTGGTGCGGACTCGCACCCCGTGACAGTGTGCAAGCAAAAGGGCAAGCCCGGATAATGCGCCTGCGCCGAATCGCCATCGTCGGTGTCGCGCTCGTGACGGCCGGCCTGCTTGGAGGCTGCGAGACGGCCGGATATTACGCCCAGGCCGTTCGCGGCCAGGCCGAAGTCTGGTATTCCACGCGTTCGATCGATGCCGTCGTGGCCGACCCCGGCGCGTCACCGCAGTTGAAGGAGCGCTTGCGCAGCGCGAAGCTCATCCGTGAATTCGCCAGTCGCGAACTGGGCCTGCCCGACAACGGCAGCTATCGCGGCTATGCCGATCTGAAGCGCCCCTACGTCGTCTGGAACGTCTTCGCCGCGGAACCCTACTCCGTCAAACCTCGGCAGTGGTGCTTTCCGGTGGCCGGTTGCGTGGCCTACAGGGGTTACTTCTCGAAGGAGGAGGCCGAGGCCTATGCCGATGAGCTGCGGCGCTCGGGCAACGACGTGCATATCGGCGGCGTGCCGGCGTATTCGACGCTCGGCTATCTGAACGATCCGCTGCTCAACACCTTCATGCACTATCCCCCGGCGGAGCTGGCGCGCCTCATCTTTCACGAACTCGCGCATCAGCTGATCTATGCTGCGGGCGATACCGTCTTCAATGAATCCTTTGCCGTTGCGCTCGAACGCGAAGGCGTCAGGCGCTGGATGCTGCGCCAGGGCTCCCCCGAGGCGCTCGCCGCGTTTCATCGCTCCCAGGAGCGTCGCGAAGCCTTTCAATCGCTTGTGCTGGGCTACCGTGGTCGCCTCGAACGCCTCTTCGCTGCCGAAGCGGATACGCAGGCGTTGGCTGCAGGCAAGAAGCGCATCTATGCCGAACTCGACGAGGCCTATCAGGATCTCAAACGTTCCTGGGGCGGGTTCAGTGGTTACGACCGATGGCTCGGCATCAATGCGAACAACGCGAGCCTCGCGTCCATCGCCGTCTACACCCAGTGGGTACCGGCGTTCGAGTCGATTCTGGCTCAGTCCGGCGGCGATTTGCCGAAGTTCTATGCCGAGGTAAGACGCCTGGCCGATATGTCGAAGGAAGATCGCCAGGCACACTTGACGCGGTTGCTGCCGCCGCGAACGCTCGTTTCCGAATTCTGACCTGCGTCGCATGCCGGTGCGTGGCGGCCTCGGGCAGGACGGTTTGAACCGTGCCCGTATCCAGGCCGCAAAGACGTCGGTGTCCTTGCGATTGCGCCTGTTCCGATACACGGGAGATTGGGATGAAACTCGTCAGCAGCTGTTTCGAGGAGGGTGGAAGGATCCCGGTGGAGTGCGCCTTCTGTGCGCCGGACGCACAGTCCCGCGTCACGTTGTCGGGCAATCTCAATCCTGATCTTGCCTGGTCGGACCTGCCGGCCGGTACCCGCTCGCTGGTGCTCGTCTGCCGCGACTGCGATGTGCCCGGCAAGCCGGACGACGTCAACAAGGAAGGGCGCACCATTCCGGCCGGCGTCGCGCGAGTGGATTTTTTTCACTGGATCGTCGTCGACATCGATCCTGGCTTGAGCGGCATCGGGAAAGGGGCGTTCTCAAGCGAAGTCACCCCGAAGGGCAAGGGCGGTCCTGCCGGGCCGCACGACACGCGACAGGGCATCAACGATTTCTCCGGCTGGTTCGCCGGCGATCAGGACATGGGCGGGGACTACTATGGCTACGACGGGCCTTGTCCACCCTGGAACGACGGCGTCGTCCATCGCTACGCGTTCACGCTTTATGCACTGGATGTCGAGCACTGCCCCGTGCAGGGAGCCTTCAAGGGGCCGGATGTCCTGCGCGCGATTCAGGGGCATGTGCTCGGGGCGACGACGCTTACCGGCCGCTATGCGGTGAACCCGTCAGTCGTCTGATCACAGCGCAGCGCACGAAAATGAATGGTGCTCAGGTCCAGCCATGCATCCGAAAGAACCCGGCCCGATTCGACGTCCCGGCCGAGTAGTCGCGGTGGGCGGTGAAGTAGTCGACATCGAGCCCTGCGCCCAGCGCACGCATCACGTTGCCCGCGCCGCAGTTGTACGCGGCGAGCGACGCACGCAGCAGGGCGCGACCGCCGAGACTCGTGCGCCGCTGGACGAAGCTTCGATTGTCGGCGAGTACTTTGCAGCCGTAGCGAATGTTCTCCTCCGGATCCTGCCAGGGGCCGGTGCGGGCAAACACACGCGCATCGAAATCGATCTGCATGAGCTCGCGGCCGAAGTGGTCGTCGACGTCGACGGGGAGCCGAGCTACTTCAGTCGACGCTGCAGTTCGCGGACATCCCGCCGCAGTTCCAGCGACGTATGGTCGTAGCCATCGAACAGGCGCAAAGTGGGACGAGTCATCTCAGCTGGCTCCTGCGCTCGGTTCGGGTCAAGGCAATCCGCTGCCACGCCGAGTATGCGCAAGACTCGCGCGGCAGACAATCGATGATCGATGGGGCCGGTCGAGGATGGCCGCCCGGCTGGGGGCGCCTCAGACGTGGTTCGTGCGCGTGACCCGCGCGTGGATCACGGAGATGTTGTCGACGCCGCCTTCACGCATCGCGCCTTCGAACAACGCCTGTACGGATGCGGTCAGGTCCGGTGCGAGACAGGCTTCGATCTGATCGTCGGCGAGCATGTCGTGCAGCCCGTCGCTGCAGATCAGCAGCTCCGTACCGACGTCGAGGGGCAGATTGACTACGTGAGGTCGAATCTCTTCGCCGCTCGGAAACCCACCGAGGCACTGGCTGAGCACGCGCGTGGTCCTGGTGCCGAAGAAGCCGCCGCTCGCTTGCATGGTATCGTCGGTGCTCAATTGTTCGAGCTTGCCCGCGCGTATGCGATAGACGCGGCTGTCGCCCAGGTTGAAGACGAGAATGCCGTGCGCATGAACGAGCGCACCGGCTACCGTCGTGCCCATCCCGTAGAGTGCCGGAATTCGCTCCATCTCGGAGAACAGCATATGGTTGGCGTCTGTCAATGCGCCGACCAATGCATCATGGTCGCATGCGATGTCGGCGAGATCGGTGTTGAGGCGATCGGCCACCATGCGGCTTGCGACGTCGCCCGCCGGATGCCCACCCATCCCGTCGGCCACCACGCATACACTAGGGGTCGTGAGTCGGTGCAGGATCAAACGCGGCTCGGCCATCGGCGCGTTCAGGCATTCGCCTGCGAAGGCGATGCAGTCCTCGTTGCGGGTGCGGCGCTTGCCGACGTGTGTCAGTGCGGCGGCTTGCAGGCAGGGATGCGACGTCGTGGTCATCGGGTCACCATCCGGCTGATTCTACCCTGCCCGGCGTAACCCGGCATGGCTGCCGTTGGGCTCGCATCGGGCCATTGGGCGGTTTGCGTCATCCGAGTCCCGGTACCGGGAGTGCGTCGTCACCATTGACTGCATCCGGGCCGCCCGTGATCATCCGGGCCGGGTTCCATATATGTGCCGAGTGTCGGGAGAACTGGTTTGCGTACCGTGCTTCTTGCGTTGATGGGAATGTTTTGTCTGAGCGGATCGGCAGGGGCGGCGGCGCCACCCGTGCCCGGATTGACGTTCGTGCAGGACGCCCAGCGCATGGGTTGGGATTTCGCGAGCGTGCTTGCGCAGGGCATGTCGGCGGCTGACCCGAAGCGCTTTCCAGGAATCCATGCGTGGTTGCGGGATTTTCGGGCGGCGGGCGGCACGCCTGGCAAGCGTTTGGGGCCGGAAGCCGTCCGACGTCTGGATGCAGAGCGGCTCGTGACGCGCAATCCGAATTTCTGGCGCGCCTATTTCGAACTCAGTCCCGGCGATCCGGGCGCCATGCTGCTGCATGCGTCGCTGCTCATGGCCGGCGGCGAAGCGAGTCGGGCGGCGTACCTCCTGATCATCGGCCGGCAGACGATCGAAATCGACAGAGGACTGCTGCAGGCCATGAACGAACTGCTCGTCGGCTGCCAGCGAGCGATTGCCGCCGGGGCGCAACAGGTCGAGGAGGCCGTGAAGCAGTACGAGCACGGCGGTCACACGACGGTGCTGATCCGCCTGCGTGCCGCGATCGAAGCCTGGCCCGCCAACGGGCTCGCCCACTACGAGGCCGGCTTGGCCATGCTTGCGGGGCAGTACACTGCCGCCGGAAGGCAGCCGCCGCCGCGCAGTCGGCTCGGCCTGCATTCAGAGTTGACGCCGTCGAGAGAGGTCCGCGCCGCGTACGACCGTGCCCGAACTCACGACCCGTTGCTCATACGCGCCTACCAGGGGGATGAGAACGACGCGGGAAATGTGCTGCTCGTGCTTGGAAAGCAGATTCGACCCCTCTGGGACATCCTGGCGCGCGACATCAAGGCGCAGACGCGCGACGACGATCTGCGCAGTCTCGCCGCAGCGCTGCGTGAAGCGGGGTTGCCGGAGATGGCGCTTGCCCTGGGGCAAGTGATCATCGGTCGTGAAGGCGGTACGTACGACGATGCGGATCGCTCGATGGTCTCGGCAAATCTGCGCGTCCTGGCCGAAGCTGCCGTCGGACCGGTGATCAAGCGGCTGTCTCAACCCAATGTCGAGACCGCCCGGCTGGTGCTGCCCTGACCGCCTGACCGCTTGGGCGCCATCAATTGGTGTCGGTGCCCCTCTGCGTTCACGGGGTCTTGCCGAGCCGGCGCTGAGTGTCCTCGCGGTGGATGCCGGTCCGCACGGAAGCATTGCTGCGACGGATGCCCCGGTACATGCCCTCGCTGATGAACGGCATGCACACCGTTGCGTTTCGGTCGATGATGATCATGCCGCCGCGACCGCCCAGACGCTTCACCATCCCGAGCGTGCGTTTCGCGGCCTGGATCGGCGTGCATCCTGCGTACTCCATGAGCGCCGAGATCCGGTACGCCGCGTTGGCGCGCATGAACATTTCGCCGTCTCCCGTGGCGGATACCGCTACGCGGGTATCCGCGTAGGTGCCGGCACCGATGATGGGCGTATCGCCAACCCGTCCGGCGCGCTTGTTCGTCTGGCCGCCGGTCGATGTGGCCGCAGCGAGGTTCCCCGACCAGTCCAGCGCCACCGCGCCGACCGTGCCGTGTCGGTCCTGATCCGCGGTCGGAGCAACCGCCGCCTGCACGCGACGCAACGCCGCACGCCGCGTATCGGTTTCGAAGTAGGCGGGGGGAACGATCTCGAGCGATCGCTCGCGTGCGAACGCTTCGGCGCCCGTGCCCGCCAGGAAGACGTGCCGTGTATGGTCCATGACTGCACGCGCGAGGCTGACGGGGTTGCGCACGGTGCGTACGTTCGTCACGGCGCCGGCCTTGAGGGTGGCGCCGTCCATGATGCATGCATCGAGTTCGATCTCTCCGGCAGCGTTGAAGACGGCACCGCACCCTGCATTGAAGAGCGGGCAGTCTTCCAGCGCGCGGACGGCCTGTTCCACCGCATCGACGGCCGAGCCCTCTGCATCGAGCACCTTCCAACCGGCATCGAGGACTGCTTCCAGGGCCCCGTGATACTCGGCTTCCATGGCCGGGGTGAGTAACTCGCGCGCGATGGTGCCGGCGCCGCCGTGGATGGCGATGACTGGTGGGGGCATGGCGTCGTGTGACGATATCGTGGGTCGGTCTGCGATCGATGATGCACGATTGTTTGCCGGACGTCGATCCCGGGGAGGACCACAGGCAGACGGTACCGAACAAACGACGCGACGTCCGCACGGTGGAAATCCGCGCTCTGCCCGCTGAAATCTGCCACTGCGCCGGCGCGTCGAATCAGTAAAATAGCCGTCATGGCCGATCCGACTTTCGTACATCTGCGACTGCACAGCGAGTTCTCCATCGTCGACGGCATCGTGCGCGTCGACGACGCGGTGGATCAGGCAGCGGCCGACCTCATGCCCGCACTCGGCATTACCGATCTCGGCAATCTGTTCGGGATGGTGAAGTTCTACCAGGCAGCGCGCAACAAGGGGATCAAGCCCGTCATCGGCTGCGATGTCTGGATCACCAACGCGAAAGATCGAGAAAAGCCCGCCCGCGTGCTGCTGTTGTGCCAGTCGCGGGGAGGCTATCTCGCGCTTTCGGAGCTTCTGTCGCGCGCGTATCGCTTCAACCAGTATCGTGGCCGTGCCGAGATCGATCGGGCCTGGCTCGATGCGCAAAGCACCGAAGGACTGATCTGCCTCTCCGGCGGGCGTTTCGGGGAACTCGGCCACGCGCTCATCAACGAGAACCTCGACCAGGCGCGGCAGATCGCCCGGCAGTGGAGCACGTCGTTTCCGGGGCGGTTCTACGTCGAGGTTCAGCGCACCGGAGATCCCGTCACTGACGCGTTGGCACGAGCCTCCCTGCGGTTCGCGTCGCAGGAAGGATTGCCGGTGGTCGCAACGCACCCGATCCAGTTCATGCGCCCGGACGAGTTTCGCGCGCACGAGGCGCGCGTCTGCATCGCCGAAGGTTACGTGCTCGGCGATTCGCGCCGGCCGAAGCACTTCACGCAGGAGCAGTACTTCAAAACGCAGGCACAGATGGCACAGCTCTTTGCCGATGCGCCCGAGGCCCTGGCGAACAGCGTCGAGATCGCTAAGCGCTGCAATCTCATGATCGAGCTCGGAAAGAGCAAGTTGCCGCTCTTTCCGACGCCGGACGGCATCAGCCTGGAAGATTACCTGCGGCTGCGCGCGGGAGAGGGGCTCCTGGCGCGGATGCAGGTGCTGTACCCGGACGAGGCTGCGCGCGAGCAGGCAATGCCGCGGTACAAGCAACGGCTCGAATTCGAACTGGGCACCATCATCAAGATGGGCTTCCCGGGTTACTTTCTCATCGTCGCCGATTTCATCAACTGGGCGAAGAACAATGGCATTCCGGTCGGTCCGGGGCGAGGGTCGGGGGCCGGTTCGCTCGTGGCCTATAGCCTTTGCATCACGGATCTCGATCCGCTCCGGTACGATCTTCTGTTCGAGCGTTTCCTGAATCCCGAGCGAATATCGATGCCCGACTTCGATATCGATTTCTGTCAGGAAGGACGCGACCGGGTCATCGACTACGTGCGCCAGAAGTACGGGGCCGACAGCGTTTCGCAGATCGCCACGTTCGGTACGATGGCTGCGCGTGCCGTCGTTCGCGACGTGGGTCGTGTACTCGATCTGGGCTACAACTTCTGCGATCAGCTGGCGAAGCTGATCCCCTTCCAGCCGGGGAAGAACATCACCCTGCAGATGGCGCGCGAGATGGAGCCCCAGCTCGCCGAGCGCGAGCGCAACGAAGAGGAAGTGGCGGATCTGCTCGAGCTGGCCGGGGTACTCGAAGGCCTGACGCGCAATGTCGGCATGCACGCGGGCGGGGTGCTGATTGCGCCGGGCAAGCTCACGGATTTTTGTCCGGTGTATACCGCGCAAGGCGCAGAAGCCGCGGTGTCGCAGCTGGACAAGGACGACGTGGAAAAGATCGGCCTGGTGAAGTTCGACTTCCTGGGGCTGACGACGCTCACCATACTCGACTGGGCCGTGAAGAACGTGCGCGATCTCGCGCAGCGAGGCATCGGAGCGGCACACGATGTCGAGTTCGATCTGAATCGTGTGCCGCTCGACGACATCGCATCGTATCGGCTGCTCTCGAACGGCAACACCACGGCCGTGTTCCAGCTGGAATCCCGCGGCATGCGCGATCTCATCAAGCGCGCCCGTCCCGACCGCTTCGAAGACATCATTGCTCTCGTTGCGCTCTATCGTCCCGGTCCGATGGATCTCATCCCCGACTTCATCGATCGCAAGCACGGCCGGCAGAAGGTCGAGTATCTGGATCCGCGTCTCGAATCCATCCTGGGGCCCACCTACGGCGTGATGGTGTACCAGGAGCAGGTCATGCAGATCGCTCAGGTGATCGGCCGCTATACGCTGGGCGGGGCAGATCTGCTCCGGCGCGCGATGGGCAAGAAGAAGCCCGAAGAGATGGCCGAGCAGCGGGATATCTTCCTGGCCGGTGCGCTGACGAACGACCTGACCGAGGCGCGCGCGCAGCAGCTCTTCGACTTGATGGAGAAGTTCGCCGGCTACGGGTTCAACAAGTCGCACGCTGCGGCGTACGCGCTGGTCGCCTATCACACGGCATACATGAAGGCGCACCATCCGGCCGCGTTCATGGCCGCCAACTTGTCGGCGGTCATGGACGACACCGACAAGGTCCGCATCTTCGTCGAGGATGCCGCGGACAACGGTTTGAAGGTGCTACCTCCGGACGTCAATGCGTCCGTGTACCGATTCGCTCCCATTGACGAGAAGACGATCCGCTACGGCCTCGGTGCGGTCAAGGGCACTGGAGAATCAGCCATTGCGAGCCTCGTCGAAGCGCGTACCCAGGACGGGCCGTTCAAGGGCCTCTTCGACTTCTGTCGGCGTGTCGATCGGCGCCTGGTCAACCGACGCGCCATCGAATCGCTCATTCGTGCCGGTGCGTTCGACAGCATTTGCAACCGTCGCTCGGCACTGGTCGCAACGGTCGGCATGGCCATGGACGAGGCTGAACGAGCTGCGGCTGCGGCGAATCAGCAGAGCCTCTTCGGCGGCAGTGAGGAGATCGACGAAGAACTGCCCCTTGTCGACATGGCGCCTTGGGAAGAACGGCAGAGGTTGAAGGAAGAGAAGACCGCACTCGGGTTTTATCTGTCGGGTCACCCGTTCAACGCGTACCGCGACGAGATCCGGCATTTCATCAAGAATTCGCTCGGCAGCCTGGCATCGGTGAGCGGCGGATGGGAAGCGGCGCAGCAGACGCATCTCATCGCCGGCATCATCGAATCCATGCGCGTCCAGAACTCGCAGAACGGACGCATGATGATCGTGAATCTGAGCGATGGCCGCACCAAGCTCGAGGTCACGGTCTACAACGAACTGTTCGATCGCTGTCGCAAGCTGCTCGTGGAAGACACGCTCATCGTCGTCGAGGCGAAGGTGCGCCAGTTCCGCCGCGGCGGCAACGGCGAAGAGTCCGAAAACACGTCCTTGCGAGTGATTGCCGAAAACGTGCTCGATCTGGATGCTGCGCGCAATCGCTTCGTACGTATGATTCGCATCCGCTGCAATGGCGACTCGAGCGGTCGCAAGCTGAAGGAGCTGCTCGCCCCGCACCGTCCGGGGCCGTGCCCGATCGCCATCGAATACACGAACGGCGATGCGAGCTGCGAGATCCGCCTGCCCGAGGAGTGGCGCGTCAATGCGGCGGACGAGCTGGTGCAGTCGCTGTCTGCGTGGGTGAGCCGAACGAACGTCGAGATTGTTTATCAGTGATCAGCCGAAAGGGAACCAATGTCCACACACCAACTCGCATCCTTCATCGTCGACACCCGAGACATTCCCGCGCAGGCGCTTGCGGCTGCTCGTGCAGCGCTGATCGATACGCTCGGCGTCGGTATCGCCGGCACGCTGGAAGAGGTGGGTGAGATCGCTCACGGGTGGGCTCGGGACGCAGGCAATTCCAATCAGGCCACGGTTTGGGGAGCCCATCTCACGACGACGGCCGTCGAAGCCGCCTTCGTCAATGGCACATGTGCGCATGCACTCGACTTCGACGATAGCCTTCCCACCTTGCGCGGGCATCCGAGCGCACCGATGGTGTCGGCCGCACTTGCGCTGGGCGAGATGAACGGTTCGTCAGGCAAGGCGGTACTCGAAGCCCTCGTCGTGGGTCTCGAAGTCGGGGGTGTGCTCGGACAAGCCGTCGGACAAGCGCATTACCTGCGCGGCTGGCACTCTACGGCGACGATGGGTGCTTTCACGTCGACGGCGGTCGCCGGGCGCCTGCTCGAACTCGACGCCGATGCGATGTGTCGTGCGTTCGGGCTGGCGGCGTCGCAGGTGTCCGGGCTGGTGCGAAACTTCGGTACGATGACGAAGCCGTTTCATGCGGGCCACGCAGCGCGCGTCGGCGTGTTTTCCGCGATGATGGCGCAGCGAGGGTTCACGGCCGACCCGGCGATCTTCGACGGCGACAACAACTTCTTTTCGACCTACGGGGGCGAGGACTGCAAGCCGCTCGGCGAATTGATCGCCCGCATGGGGCAGCCCTGGCAGGCGATCAGTCCCGGCATCTACGTCAAGAACTGGCCCTGCTGCTATTGCAACCACCGACCGATCGGCGGCGCGCTCGAACTCATGGCCAAGCACGACATTCGCGCCGAGGATGTCACGCGTGTACGCGTCGGGTTCCTGCCCGGTTCGGATACGGCGCTCGTGAGCACGAATCCGACGACCGGGCTCGAAGGCAAGTTCAGTATCGAATACGTCATGGCCGCCCTGTTGCACGATCGTCGTCTGACGCTCGAGACGTTCACCGACGCGATGGTCATGCGCCCGCCGGTAAGACAACTGATGGCGAAGGTCGAACGCTATCGCATACCCGCCGAGGGAACCTACTCCGGTGTGGTGGGCTACAGCGATATCGAGATCGAGACCTCGAGCGGACGCCATGCCATGCGCGTCGATCGGGTGCCTGGGTCGCCCGAATGGCCGGTGACCGAGGCGATGGCTGTCGAGAAGTTCATGGACTGTGCCGGTCGCGTGCTGGGCACACCCGGCGCGAACGCCTTGCTCGATCTTGCGCAGCGCTGTGAAACCTTGGCGAACGTCAGTACGCTCACGGCCGCCACCGTGCCGGCCAACGCTCAGCGTCAGCCGGCGATCGCCGAGCGCTGAAGTCGCGTCCCGGGGCGGTTTGCGTGATCGGTGGCGCCGACCGCATCGGCGCACGGCAGGAACCTATTCCGGTTTGATGCCGGTCGTCTTGAAGACCTTGGTCCAGGTCGCGATCTCGGCCTGTATCAAGGCGGCGAATTCGGCGGACGTGCCGGAAACCGGTTCGCCGCCGTCGGCTTCGAGCCGCTTGCGCACTTCCGGCGTCGCCATGACCTTGACGATATCGCGCTGGATCTTGTCTCGAACGTCCTGCGGGGTCGCTGCCGGCGCCATGATGCCGGTCCAGGAGATGGGAGCGTAGCCCGTGACGCCCGCTTCGACGGCCGTCGGCAGTTCGGGCAGCGCGAGGGAGCGCTTCGATCCGGTCGTCGCGAGGCCTTTGAGTCTGCCGGATTTCAAATGCGGCGCGACCGCGAGGATGGTGGCGAACATGAATTGGGTCTGACCGCCGATCAAGTCGGCGAGCGCCGGCGCCGAACCCTTGTACGGGACCAGGACCATCCGGGTGCCCGTCACGATCTGGAACAGTTCCACCACGAGGTGACTGCCGCTGCCTACGCCGGGCGAACCATAGTTGAGCGCCCCCGGTCGTGCCTTGGCGAGCGCGATGAACTCCTTGACCGTCTTTACGGGCAGTGCAGGATGCACCGTGATGACGTAGGGCTGCAGCGCCGTCTGGGCCACGTATGCAAGGTCTTTGTGTGGATCGTAGGGAAGCCTGCGTCCCGACGATGCATTGATGCCGTAGCTCGTGCTGGCCATGGCGAGCGTGTAGCCGTCGGGCGGCGACTTCGCCGTGAGATCGATGCCGATGATCGTGGAACCGCCGGGGCGGTTGTCTGCGATGACCTGTTGTCCCCAGACTTCGGAGAGCTTCGATGCAACCGCGCGTGCCACGACATCGGTGCCGCCGCCGGCGGCGAACGGGACGATCATGCGGACTGCTTTGCTCGGATAGTTCGATGCGGACTGGGCGAGACTCGAGCCTGCTGCGATTACGAGCAGTGCGCCGACAGATATTGAAATGGGGTTCATGGTCACTATGCCGATGTGATGCGCAGCCTCGTTCGAGGTTGCGCGAACGATCCTGTCAGCGCGCCAGGCGCTTCTCGATGGCGCGAACCTCGCGGCGAAGCACTTCTGCAAGTTCGCGCTGACGCGTCGTCGTCATGCGCGACGTGATGGCCGACACGCTGATGGCCGCGACCGGACGCCCGATCGGGTCGAAGATCGGCGCGCCGATGGCGGTGACGCCCGACAACGTCCGGACATCGTTCAGCACGTAGCCGACCTTGCGTGCACGCTTGACCAGGGCCAGGAGTTCGCTTGCGGTGAGGCGGCCGAAAGCAGGCAGGCGGTTGGCGACGCGCGAGACGGTCTCCTCGATCTCCTCTTCGGGCAGTGCGGTTAGGATCGCAAGACTGCCGGCGCCTACGCCGAGAGGGCGCCGCACGCCGACATCCACGGTGAACGTCTTGATCGGGAACGCACCCTCGCGCCGATCGACGCACAGCGAATCGTCGCCGCTGCGGATCGTGAGGAACACGGTGTCGCCGGTTTCGGCAGCGATGCGGTCCAGGGCATCGGTACACAGATCGCGGATGTTGAAGCGAGGGCCTGCCGTGATGCCCAGTTCAAATACCAGCGGGCCGAGGAAGTAGCGGCGCGATTGTGGATCCTGCGAGACGAGATTTTCGGCAGCAAGGCACTTCAGCATGCGGTGCACGGTCGGGCGCTGCAGGCCGGAGCTTTGTGCGACGTCGATGAGACGCATGCCCTGGCGGTTCCGTGCGGCCAGTTCGCGCAGCAATCGCGCGGCGCGCTGAATGCTCTGCGTGCCGGACGGAGCGCGGAGCGAGCGTTGCGATCCGGCGGCGCGCTGAATCGTTCGCGTTTCATCCTTCATGCCTGTTCACCTTGTGGAAAGGAGTCCAATGGCGGCGACCGTGTGGTCTTCAGCTCCGAGCACAAGCCGCGCCGTTTTCGCTATGGTCGCACAGCGGAAGGGGTATTTCCAAGGGCTTTCACATGCTGGACCTGGTTTCGCCTGGTCCAGCATGAAGGGTGACAGGTGAAGCGGCGGGGGGGGGCGATGCCTTGCGTACACGGCGGGACCGGCGGTGCCGGAATTTTCTGGGCTACGCAGTCGGGCGCACCTCGAAGGACTCGAAGGCGCCTTCGCCCGGTTCGACGTCGACCCGCTCGACGGCTGCCGCGCGTGGGCCGTGTCGCGCCCAGGTCATGACGGCGGCAACTGCCTCGGGGGTACCCTGCACGACCGCTTCGACGCTCCCGTCGAGACGGTTGCGTACCCACCCGCGAATCTCGAGCGACGCAGCCTTCCGGTACAAGGACTGACGATAGCCTACGCCTTGCACGCGACCGACGATGACGAGCTGGCGGGTAATCTCCTGCATGGGAAACTCCGGTATCGGCCTCGACTTTTTCCAGGGCCGGCCGGAATTATAGCGATGCCCCGCAGACGAATCGGATGCGCATTGGCGCGGCTACCATGCATTTGCTATGATGAAATCAAAGTCCCGAGCTCCTCGTTCACGCTGAGCAGCGGAGCGCTTCTGAACATCATCGGCCCGCACAGCGAACCCACTCCATGATCCTACCCGACTTACCTGCCGCCGAGATTGCGGTTGGGATCGGGGTCGCGTGGATCGCGCTCGGCGCGCTCGGCCTGTTCGAAAGCGAGCGTTCGCGATTTGTCGCGAAAGTCGTTTTTCCGTTCAGCGCGCTCGCGTCCATCGGCCTCGCGTTGATCGCTTTACGCGCGATCGTCGAGCCTGCTCATGATCTGGTTCTTCCCCTCGGCCTGCCCGATCTGCCGTTTCACGTCCGACTCGACCCGCTGTCGGCGTTCTTTCTTTTTCTGCTTGGCTTGTGTTCGTTCGCGATCAACCTCTACGCGGGCAGCTACTTCAAAGATGAACCGCCGCAGAAACTCAAGCTGATCTGCCTGCAATATCACTGTTTCCTCGCCAGCATGGCGTTCGTGCTGCTCGCCGACGATGCCTACATGTTCATGGTGGCTTGGGAGACGATGGCGCTCTCGTCGTACTTCCTGGTGGTGACGGAACATCGGCAGCCCTCGATCCGGCACGCAGGCTTCATCTATGTTCTGCTCGCGCATGTCGGCGCGCTCGCGATTCTGCTTTGTTTCGGTGTGCTGCACGAGGGCGGCTTCTCGGCCTATAGCTTCGACGACCTTCGCCGTGCAGAACTTTCGCCGCTTTGGGCGAGTGTCGTATTCGTACTTGCCCTGGTGGGCTTCGGGGCCAAGGCGGGTCTGATACCGCTGCACGTCTGGCTTCCGGAAGCCCATCCGGCGGCGCCTTCGCCGGTGTCGGCGCTGATGAGCGGCGTCATGCTGAAGACAGCGATCTACGGTTTCGTGCGTGTGGTGTTCGATCTGGTCGGAACGCCCATGTGGCAGTGGGGCCTGGCGCTCGCCGTGCTGGGCGCCGTCACTGCCCTGTTCGGCATCCTCTACGCCGTCCAGCAGAACGATCTCAAGCGCTTGCTCGCTTATTCCTCGGTGGAGAACATCGGCATCGTCATGATCGGACTGGGCTTGTCGATGGTGTTTTTCGGCAGCGGTCATCCGCAGGCCGGGGCGCTCGGTTTCGTGGCGGCGCTTTATCACGCGCTCAACCATGGTGCGTACAAGAGCCTTCTCTTTCTCGGTGCCGGTTCGGTGCTGCATTCGACCGGATTGCGCAACCTCAACGAGATGGGCGGGCTGATTCATCGCATGCCGGTCGTGGCGTTCTATTTTCTGATCGGCTGCCTTGCAATCTCGGGGTTGCCGCCGTTGAACGGCTTCGTCTCCGAGTGGCTCATGTTCCAGACGGCCCTGCAGGCAGGCATGCTGGAAAACGGGGTGTTGCGCAGTCTCGTCCCGCTCATTGCCGCCATGCTTGCCCTTGCCGCCGCATTGACAGCGCGATGTTTCGTCAAGGCGTTCGGCATCGGATTTCTCGGGCAACCCCGTGGACGGGGCGGCAAGGGCGAGTCGAATGAAGAATACGCCGACGCAGGCATGCTCGAGCGTATCGCCATGGCCTGGCTCGCCGGATGGTGCATCGTGCTAGGCATCTTTCCGAGCACGTTCGTGGGGCTCATCAATCACGTCAGCCTGGCCGTGGCAGGCGCTGGCCTGCCCCCATCGGCATTGGAAGCAGGTGTGCTGTGGCTCGTCCCTTCCACGCAGGCGCAGGCGAGCTATAGTCCGTTCCTGTTCCTGATCGTCATCGCCGTCGTGGTCGCGATTGCATACATCGTCGTGCGTGCCTGCTTTCACGGCCGCGTCCGGCGTGCTCCGCCATGGGATTGCGGCTTCCCCGAGCAGACCCCCCGCATGCAGGATTCCTCGGAGGGGTTCGGACAATCGATCCGGATCATCTTCGCGCCGATCTATCGAATCACGCGTCGCGTGCCGGCGCCCGATGATCCGCAGCCCAGATTCGAGGTGCGCGTGGAGGACAAGCACTGGTTCGGCATCTATTTGCCGATCGCGCGTTTCGTGGAGTACCTGTCCGCAAAACTCAGCACGCTGCAGCAGGGGCGAATCAGCATCTATCTGTTGTACAGCTTCGTGACGCTGATCGCATTGCTGGTGTTCGTCCAATGATCGATACGGCCGGCATTGCGTTTCAGATTCTGCAGTCGATGCTGGTCGTGCTCGCCGCCCCGGCGCTCCTCGGTTGGGTGAATCAATGCCGCGCCTGGCTGCAGAACCGCAAGGGTCCGGGCGTGCTGCGTCCCTACTATCTGCTCTGGCGCTTGTTCCAGAAGGAGGCGGTGGTCGCCGAGAATGCATCGGTGCTGTTTCGTACCACACCCTACATTCTCTTTGGCTGTATGTGGCTCGCTGCCGGCATCGTGCCCGTGCTCGCGACCGATCTGCCGTTCGCCTTTGCGGCGGACATCATCGCACTCGTGGGAATCTTTGCCTTGGCACGCGTATTCATTGCGCTGGCTGCCATGGATATCGGCACGTCGTTCGGCGGCATCGGAGCGCGGCGCGAGATGCTGATCGGATTTCTCGCTGAGCCGGCGATGCTGATGACGCTCTTCACCGCCGCGTTTCTGAGTGGATCGACGGCGCTCACGACCATCGTCGAAACCCTGGCGCACCGGGAGTTCGCCATTCATCCCGGGCTTGCGTGTGCGGCGGTCGCCTTCACCATGGTGACGCTTGCGGAGAATGCGCGCATCCCGGTCGACAACCCGGCGACGCATCTCGAACTGACGATGATCCACGAGGCGATGATCCTCGAGTACTCGGCGCGCCACCTCGCGCTGATCGAATGGGCGGCGGCCATCAAGCTGTTTGCGTACATGACCATCGGCATCGCGCTGTTTACGCCCTGGGGAATCGCCGAAGGCGGCGATTGGGCCGGGCTGCCTCTGGCCATTGCAGCCGTCGCTGCGAAGCTGACGGTGGCCGGGGCGGGTCTCGCGCTTCTCGAGACCGTCTCGGCGAAGTTTCGCGTGTTCCGTGCACCGGAGTTCTTGAGTACCGCTTTCCTCCTTGCGGTGCTCGGCATGCTGGTTCACTTCCTGACAAACGCGTGAGGCAACCGCCGCCATGAGTCAGCAACTGGTCAATCTCGCCGCAACCATCCTGCTCATCATCGCGTTTGCGATGCTGTCGCAGCGTCGCGTGCTGAATCTGGTGCGTCTGTTCGCCTGGCAAGGTCTGGTGCTCAGTATCTCCACGGCCATGGTGGCCTACTCCACGGGTCAGGGGCATCTGTGGATCTCCGCGGCGCTGACGCTGGTGCTGAAGGTGATCGTGCTTCCGATCGTCCTGCACAGTCTCATCGATCGACTGAACGTGCGCTGGGATGTCGAGCCTCTGATCAACGTGCCGACGACCATGCTGGTGGGAATCGGCCTTGCCATCTTTGCGTTCGCGCTGACGACGCCCATTTCGCAGATGGCAGGTACGTTTACCCGGTCCACGCTCGGCATCGCACTGGCGAGCGTCCTGCTGTCGTTCCTGATGATGATCGTGCGGCGCAAGGCCATTCCTCAGGTGATCGGGTTCCTCGCCATGGAAAACGGGCTGTTTTTCGCGGCCACGAGCGCCACCTACGGCATGCCGCTCGTGGTGGAACTGGGCATCGCGCTCGACGTTCTCGTGGGAACGTTCGTGTTCGGCATCTTCTTCTTCCATATCCGCGAGACGTTCGATTCGCTCGACATCCGCCATATGGAAAAGCTGAAGGAAGATTAAGTGGAAATCGCCTGGCTGCTCGGCGTGCCGCTCCTCGGGAGCGCCGTGCTCGGCATTCTCGGTCACAAGCGCATCGCCGCCGAGATCAACATCGCATTCAGCCTCGGCACCCTGATCGCGGCCGGCGTGCTGGTGGTGCGTGTGGTCGATTCCGGGCCCATGACTGCATTCCACGAACAGTTTTTCGTCGATCCGTTCAATGTCTTCCTCGTGGCGCTCACGTCGTTCGTCGGCCTGACCACGGCGCTCTTCAGTCGTCCGTATATGCGGGTGGAAGAGGAGCACGGGCGCGTGAGCGCGATGAGGTTGCGGCTCTATCATGGCGCGTATCAGCTCTTCATGTTCACGATGCTGGTCACGCTGCTGACCAACAATCTCGGCATCCTCTGGGTGGCGATGGAGGGCGCGACGCTTTCGACCGTCCTCCTGGTCAGCCTCTACCGCACGCCCGCCAGCATCGAGGCGGCGTGGAAATATTTCATCCTCTGCGGCGTAGGACTCGCGCAGGCGCTGTTCGGGACGATACTTCTGTACTTCGCTGCCGAGAAGGTCTTGGGCGGCGGGACGGTTTCCCTCTTGTGGACACATCTGTTCGAGGTGCGCGGTCAACTCGAGCCCACCGTGCTGTCGATCGCATTCGTGTTTCTGCTCGTGGGGTACGGGACGAAGGTCGGGCTGGTGCCGCTGCACAACTGGCTGCCGGACGCCCATGCCGAGGGGCCGACGCCGATATCCGCGGTACTCTCCGGGCTGCTGCTCAATGTCGCGCTCTATGCGGTGATGCGCAGCAAAGTGCTGGTCGACGGCGCGCTCGGCACCCAGTTTTCGGGTCAGCTGATGATGGGGTTCGGCCTGCTTTCGGTCGTCGTCGCGGCATTGTTTCTGTCGCGACAGCGTGACATCAAGCGCTTGTTCGCCTACTCGTCGATCGAGCACATGGGCATCGTCACGTTTGCTTTCGGCATGGGCGGCCCGGTCGGCGCATTTGCCGGTTTGCTGCACATGACGGTGCATTCGCTCACCAAGTCGGCCATCTTCTTCACCGTGGGACACGCGGTGCAGAAGGCCGGGACGCAGAACATCGCCGACATCCGCGGTCTCATCGAGCGCAACCCGACCATCGGCTGGGGGCTCGCATTGGGGACGCTGGCGATACTCGGCGTTCCGCCGTTCGGGGTGTTCACGAGCGAATTCATGATTCTCACCACGGCCATACACCAGCATCCGTGGACCACACCGTTCCTGTTGTTCGGCCTCGCCGTGGCATTCGCTTCGGTGTTCGGCAAGGTGCAGCCCATGGTGTTCGGGGAATCGAACGTACGTCGCCTGCCGCATCAGCCCGCGCTGCTGCCGGTGTTTCTGCATCTCGCCCTGGTGCTCATGCTGGGACTCTACATTCCCCCCTATCTCGATCAGTGGTATCGACAAGCCGCGGCCTTGATCGGATGAATGCAGACATGACAGTGAACTTCGATCTCGACACCCAACCGCTTCCCGGGGCAGTGCAGGCGGTGCAGGTGAACGTCGCTGCGGCGCGTCTGCACGATGTCATGTCGCGCGCGCTGGCCGAAGGGGGGCGTCTGATCGCGCTCTGGGGATGCGACGATACGGATGTCGGAGCCGGTTTCGTGTTGCGCATCGCGGTGCTGACGCGATCCGGGTTGTGTTGCCTTCGCGTCCCGCTCTCCGCGGATCATCCGCACTATCCGAGCATCGCGGATCTTTATCCGGCTGCCTTGCGCATGCAGCGAGCCACCTACGATCTCTTGGGCATTCATGCGCAGGAGGCGCCGGATTCGCGCAAGTGGCTGCGGCACGGGGCATGGCCGGGCGGCACGTTTCCGTTGCGGCGATCGGTTCCGATCGATGCGGCGTTCGATGCAGCCGAGGATCGTTACGCATTCGTCCGGGTCGAGGGCGACGGTGTCCACGAGATTCCGGTAGGCCCCGTCCATGCGGGAACGATCGAACCCGGGCACTTCCGGTTCTCCATCGTCGGCGAGGCCGTGCTGCGGCTGGAACAACGGCTGGGCTACAAGCACAAGGGCATCGAGAAGCGAGCGGAAGGCATGACGGTCGAGCAGACTGCGCGGCTGGCGGGGCGGGTCAGCGGGGATTCGACGGTGGCTTACGCGTGGGCCTACGCCCAGGCGGCAGAGAGCATCGCTCGCGTGGATCCGCCGCCGCGTGCCCTCTGGGTTCGTGCCATCGCGCTCGAACTCGAACGCCTGCACAATCACCTCGGTGATCTCGGCTATCTCGGCAACGATGTCGCGCTCTCGTTCGGGTTCTTTCAGTTCTGGCGCCTGAAAGAGCAGGTGCTGCGCGTTCTGACCGAGTTGTTCGCGCATCGTTACATGATGGATCTGATCGTACCCGGTGGTGTGGCGAGGGACATGCCTGCCGAAGGTCCGCAGCGCCTGTTCGAACTTTGCGGCGCGATCGAGGCCGAGGTTCGAGTGCTGCGGTCGATCTATGACGAGCATGCCGGCGTACAGGATCGCTTCATGGGGGCGGGGCGTGTCGCGCCCGCGCTCGCGCAGTCGCTCGGGCTGACCGGGATGGCCGGCCGTGCGAGCGGGCTGGCAGCCGATCTGCGTGTCGACCACCCCTGCGCACCTTACGACAAGCTCGACGTGCGCATGGGGACCTCTGCCGGGGGCGACGTGGCGGCGCGCGTCGCCGTACGCTTCGACGAAGCGCTGGAATCGATGCGCCTGATCCGGGTGCTGCTTGGCCAGGCGATGGCGGGTCCGGTACGCGTGGAGGTGCCGTCGGGCACCGGATTCGGTGTGGGGCTGGTGGAGGGCTGGCGCGGCGAAGTGCTGGTGGCCCTCGAACTCGATGCGGTCGGCATGGTGCGCAGATTTCACCCGCACGATCCTTCGTGGCAGAACTGGCCGCTGCTCGAACGGGCGGTAATCGACAACATCGTGCCGGACTTCCCGCTCATCAACAAGTCGTTCAACCTGAGTTATGCGGGGCACGATCTGTAGTCAAATGCGCAAAGTGAAAATGACAAGTTCGAGCGTAGCGTCGACGGATGCCGGTGTGCCAAGATGGGTGCCCAGTTGTTGCCACGGGAACCGCTCGGCGTTGCGGAGCGCCCTTCACCGCTCGCTATCCACCTTTCACGCGCGTCCAGCGCCCGCACCGACGAACACGCCGCCATGTACGAACTGCTGAAACAAATCGTCCGCACCGGCATCGTCACCGATGCCGATCCGCTCGTCGATGAGTCATTGCGGGTGACGCGGCAGCGGCTCGACGAGGCTATCCTGCGTCGTTTCGGGCGCTCGCTCTCGATACGGCATGTGGATGCAGGCTCATGCAACGGCTGCGAACTCGAGATCCACATGGTGCAGACGGCGCACTACAACGTCGAGGCGCACGGCATTCGCTTTGTTGCGAGTCCGCGCCATGCCGACATGCTGCTCGTCACCGGGCCGGTATCGCGGCACATGGAAGTCGCGTTGAAGCGCACCTACGAGGCCACGCCCGATCCGAAGCTCGTCGTGGCGATCGGCGATTGTGGTTGCACCGGCGGCATCTTCGGCGAAAGCTATGCCTCGCGCGGGAAGGTGTCGAACGTGATTCCGGTAGACGTTGCCGTACCGGGCTGCCCGCCGACGCCGCTCGCGATCATGCAGGGCATCCTCACGGCCATCACCCCGTCTGTCCAATCCTGACCCGTCGTCGACCCTCGACACAGGGTCGCGAAATTGGGGGCGACCGCAACCCTGGGTTGGGATGACATCGCCAACCCAGGGTTGGAGTTGCTACTTCGCCTTCATGCCGGGCTGCGCGCCGTCGTCGACGGCGAGCAGGAACGGGCCGCCGGAGTCGTCGCTCGCCGCGAGGATCATGCCTTCGGAGAGGCCGAACTTCATCTTGCGCGGGGCGAGATTCGCGACCACGAGCGTGAGGCGGCCCTTCAGCTGCGCGGGATCGTAGCGCGACTTGATGCCGGCGAAGACGGTACGCGTGCCCAAAGCGCCGACGTCGAGATCGAGCCTGAGCAGCTTGTCCGCACCTTCGACATGGTTCGCATCGACGATGCGGGCGACGCGCAGATCCACCTTCAGGAAATCGTCGATGGCGATGTGCTGCGATGCTGCAGGCTTCTCTGCGTGCTGCTGCTGTTCGGCATGGCGCGCGGGCGAAGGCGCGGGCTGCAGGGATTCTTTGTTGGCTTCGACCAAGGCTGTCACCTGTTTGGGATCGATACGGGTCATCAAGTGCTTGTAGTCGCCGATCTTGTGACCGGCGGGGAGTGCGGTCTGAGCATCGTTCCACGTCATCGGGGCGATATTCAGAAACGTTTCGACCTGTTCGGCGACGCGCGGCAGAACGGGCTTGAGGTACAGCGTGAGCAGCCGGAAGAAGCCGATGGCCGTCGAGCATACCGCATGCAGGCGCTCGGCATTCGCTGGATCCTTCGCGAGTTCCCAGGGCTTGTTTGCATCGACGTACTGATTCGCGAGGTCTGCCAGTTCCATGATTCGTCGCACGGCCTTGCCGAACTCGCGCTCCTCGTAGTGAGCGGCGATGGTAGCGGCCGCTTCCTTCGTTTGCGTGAGGACCTCTTGCGCCGCATCGTCGCTCCCTGCCAACGCGCCGCCGAAACGCTTCGAGAGAAACCCGGCACAACGGCTTGCAATGTTCACGAATTTGCCGACGAGATCGCTGTTCACGCGCGCGGTGAAGTCGTCGAGGTTGAGATCGATGTCCTCCATGCTCGAACCGAGTTTCGCCGCGTAGTAGTAGCGCAGCCATTCCGGGTTCAGATCGAGGTCGAGATAGCTGCGTGCCGTGATGAACGTGCCGCGCGACTTCGACATCTTCTCGCCGTTGACCGTGAGAAAACCGTGGGCGAAGACCTTGCTTGGCGTACGGTAGCCCGCATGCTCGAGCATCGCCGGCCAGAAGAGCGCGTGAAAATAGAGAATGTCCTTGCCGATGAAGTGGACGAGTTCCGTGCTGCCGCCCGGGCGCAGCCAGGCGTCGATCTCGGCCTGCGACTTGCCGCTGCGCGCGGCCCAATGGCGAAAGCTGCCGAAGTAGCCGACGGGCGCATCGAGCCAGACATAGAAGAATTTCTGGCCGTCCGTGCCGGGGATCTCGAAGCCGAAATAGGGCGGGTCGCGCGAGATGTCCCAGTCGGCGAGCTTGTTCTCGCCGGGCTCGCCGAGCCATTCCTTCAGTTTGTTGCCTGCTTCGCTCTGCACGTGTTCGCCGCCCTGCGTCCACTGACGCAGGAAGGATTCGCAACGCGGGTCGGAAAGACGGAAGAAGTGATGTTCGGAGGCCTTGCGTACCGGGGCCGCACCGGACACCGCGGAGTACGGATTCTTCAGATCGGTCGGCGAATACGTCGCCCCGCAGACTTCACAGGAATCCCCGTACTGGTCCTTCGCGCCGCACTTGGGGCACTCGCCCTTGATGTAGCGGTCCGGCAGGAACATCGCCTTCACCGGATCGAAGAACTGCTCCACCGAACGGATCGCGACCAGTCCGTTCGACTTCAGCTGGCTGTAGATGTCCTCGCAGTAGGCGCGGTTTTCGGGCGAGTTGGTGGTGTAGTAGTTGTCGAAACTCACCAGAAAGCCACCGAGCCTGCCGCGCTTTATCGCCTCTTCGCCGCCGAAGAAATCACGGGTGTGCTCGCCGTATACGCGCTCCACCAGTGCTTCGGGCGAAATGCCTTCGGCTTGCGCGCGTAGCATGATCGGCGTCCCGTGCGTGTCGTCCGCACAGACGTACACGACTTCGTGGCCCTGCATACGCTGGAAGCGCACCCAGATGTCGGTCTGGATGTATTCGACCAGATGTCCGAGATGGATCGCGCCGTTGGCGTACGGCAGGGCGGAAGTGACGAGGATGCGACGGGGCATGAAGGCGGTCCGGGGCAAAGCGGCGATTTTAGCGCCGCTCGGAGCCTCCGGCTCGAAACGGCGCTGGAAACGGGAAGAGGGAAATGAGTAGGGCCGGACGGGAACGTTGAGTCCTGGGGGCGAACCTTACCGAATGTGTGCGCTTTTCGAAGCAAATCGACTGCACCAACCGCGTCGTCATCGTGTCGAAACCCGCTAGAATTCCCGCATCGATTTAAGGAGCACCCGTAGTGGCGATTACCCGCGAAGACGTCGAGGCCGCGCTCGACACGCTGATCAATCCCGATACCGGCAAGAGCTATCTGGCCGGAAAATCGGTGAAGAACGTCCACGTCGATGGCGATGCCGTCAGCGTCGAAATCATCCTGGGCTACCCTGCGCAAACGGTGCATGAGTCCACGCGAGCTGCGGTCGTCGCCAAGGTGCAGGCGCTCCCCGGCGTGAAGGCTGTGGCCGTCAGCGTAACGAGCAAGATCGTCGCGCATGCCGTACAGCGCGGCGTGAAGCTGATTCCCAACGTGAAGAACATCGTGGCGGTTGCTTCCGGCAAGGGCGGGGTGGGCAAGAGTACCGTAGCGGCGAATCTCGCTTTGGCGCTTGCCGCCGAGGGGGCAACCGTCGGCATGCTGGATGCCGACATCTACGGGCCTTCCCAGCCGATGATGCTCGGCATCAAGGGCAAACCGGAAACCAGGGACGGCAAGTCGATCGAGCCGATGATGGGCCACGGGGTGCAGGCGATGTCGATCGGTTTCATGATCGACACCGAAACACCCATGGTGTGGCGAGGGCCGATGGTGACGCAGGCGCTCGAGCAGCTGCTCAACGAAACGCACTGGCAGAACGTCGACTACCTCGTGGTGGATCTGCCGCCCGGCACCGGCGACATTCAGCTCACACTCGCGCAGCGCGTTCCGGTCACCGGCGCCGTCATCGTGACGACGCCTCAGGATATCGCGCTCCTAGATGCCCGCAAGGGACTCAAGATGTTCGAGAAGGTCAACATTCCCATCCTCGGGATCGTCGAGAACATGAGCACCCACGTGTGTCCGAACTGCGGCCACGAATCGCACATATTCGGCGAGGGTGGCGCAAACCGCATGGCGAGCGACTACAAGGTCGATCTGCTCGGGCAGATTCCCCTCGACATCGACATTCGCCAGCAGGCCGATTCGGGCAGTCCCACCGTGGTGGCCGCGCCGAATTCGAAGGCCGCCGGCATCTATCGGCAAATCGCTCGTCGCGTTGCCGTCAAGCTCGCCGAGAAGCAGCAGGATCACTCCGCGGCCTTTCCCAAGATCGTGGTACAGAACACTTAACAGCGTTGCCGGCGGGGCGCGAGCCCGACGCCGCATCGCGTCCAGGGAGGCGCAGAGGTCCGTGAGCATCAAGTCCGATCGCTGGATCCGTCGCATGGCGGCCGAGCACGGCATGATCGAGCCGTTCGAGCCGGGGCAGGTGAAGGAAGTCGCCGGGCAGCGCATCGTGTCCTACGGCACGTCGAGCTACGGCTACGATTTGCGCTGCTCGAGCGAGTTCAAGCTCTTTACCAACCTCAACAGCACGATCGTCGACCCGAAGGCGTTCGATCAGAAGTCCTTCGTCGACGTGAAGGGCGAGTTCTGCATCATTCCTCCCAACTCCTTCGCGCTCGCTCGCACCGTCGAGTACTTCCGGATTCCTCGCAACGTGCTTGTCGTCTGTCTCGGCAAGTCGACGTATGCCCGCTGCGGCATCATCGTGAACGTCACGCCGCTCGAACCGGAATGGGAAGGGCATGTGACGCTCGAGTTCTCGAACACCACGCCCTTGCCGGCCAAGATCTACGCGAACGAAGGTGTGGCGCAGGTGATCTTTCTCGAGGCGGCCGCGGATGACATCTGCGAGACCTCGTACCGGGATCGCGGCGGCAAATATCAGGGGCAGCAGGGCGTTACGCTGCCCAAAATCTAGGGTATGGCGAGGGTCGGCGGTCGACTCGCGGCATCATCGTGCCGCGGTCGGTGACTTGAGATACGCGGCTGCCCGTTTGTGCGCCTCGCCGAGAATTTCCGGCGCGAGGGAATCCGAGAAGCGCTTGAGGTTGTCCTGGGCGCCGGCATCTCCCTGGCGTGCGGAGACGATGAGCCACGCCGCGCCTTCGGCTGGATCTCGCTGCGCGCCGTAGCCCTCCAGATACATGAGACCCAGATTGGTCTGCGCGAGAACGTGGCCTCGCCGCGCCGCACGCCGCATCCAGTAGTGCGACTTCGACGCGTCGGCGTCGATGCCATCGCCGCTCCGATGGGCCAGCCCGAGGTTGTACTCGGCGCCGGCGTCGGCAGTCTTCTCGTTGGCGGCCGCAAATTGCCACTTCCGGACAGCCTCTGCCATGTTCTTGGATACCCCGATGCCGCGCGCATACATGAGCCCAAGGGTCGTCATGGCCCTCACGTCCCCGAGATTCGACAACACCTGGAAATAGTGGGCCGCTTGAGCGAAGTCCTGCGGCAGCGGGTCGGACCCGGCGTAATAGCCTTCGGCAAGCGTGCGCGCCGCTGCCCGATCGCCTGCGGCAGCGCGCTGCTTGAGGTTGTCGACGTTGGCGATCTGTGCGGCGTGCGATCCATTCGTGGCCAGGAAGAGCAGCAGGACGAGGATGCGGCCGAGCGTCATGAACTCACGATGCCGCAGGAATGCGATCGTGTATCTCGAAGCGCCACGCGAGCGGGCTTGCCGCGGTGGCAGGATACGACTCGCTGCTCGCTTTGCGCCATTGCGATTCATCGATGGCGGGCATATGCGTGTCGCCTTCGAATGCCGATTCCACGACCGTGAGGTAGATGCGATCGGCATGCGCCATCGCATGGCGGAAGAGTTCTTCGCCCCCGATGACGAAAATCTCGTCGTCACCCGTGCCGGCCGTCAGCGCGGCCTCGAGGGAATCGACGACGCAGGCGCCTTCGATCCTGAGCAGCGGATTGCGGGTGACGACTACCGTGCGTCGACCCGGCAACAGGCGATTGATCGAATCCCAGGTCTTGCGGCCCATCACGATGGTGTGTCCCATCGTGAGTTCCCTGAAGCGCTTCAGATCGGCGGGCAGATGCCAGGGAAGGCGGTTATCCTTTCCGATCACGCCGTTGATGCTCATCGCGACGATGAGCGAGATGCGGGGGCGCTCGGTCTTCACGCGTCGGCCGTCGAGCGCGTGCCGCTCACACCGCCACCGGCGCCTTGATGGCCGGATGGGGCTCGTAGCCGACCAGCTCGAAATCCTCGTAGCGGAAGGCGAACAGATCCGTCACTGCGGGATTGAGCTTTCGCGTGCGAGCTGTTCGCGAGCCTGTTCGAGATGATTCAGGTAAAGGTGCGTATCGCCGAAGGTGTGGATGAATTCTCCGGGCTTGAACCCGCACACCTGGGCGACCATCAGCGTGAGCAGGGCGTACGACGCGATGTTGAAGGGCACGCCGAGAAAGATGTCCGCGCTGCGCTGGTAGAGCTGGCAGGAGAGCCGGCCGTCGGCGACGTAGAACTGGAACATCGTGTGGCACGGCATCAGCGCCATGCTGGGCAGATCGGCTACATTCCAAGCGGAAACAAGCATGCGGCGCGAATCCGGGTTGGTCTTGAGTTCGCCCAATACCTGGCTGATCTGGTCGATGTGCCGGCCGTCGGAGGCTGGCCACGAGCGCCACTGATAGCCGTAGACCGGACCCAGTTCGCCGCGCTCGTCCGCCCATTCGTCCCAGATCGTGACGCCGTTCGCCTTCAGATAGCGCACGTTGGTGTCGCCCTGCAGGAACCACAGCAGTTCGTGGATGATGGACTTGAGGTGGACCTTCTTCGTCGTCAGCAGCGGAAACCCGCGCGCCAGATCGAAACGCAGCTGATGGCCGAAGATGCTCAGCGTACCGGTGCCGGTGCGGTCGTTCTTGCGCGTGCCGTGTTCGAGCACGTGACGCATGAGATCGAGGTAGGTGCGCATAGCCGTCAGCCTGGAGAAGATCGTCGAATTCTAACAGTGAGTGCGATGGTACTCGTCGGGCTCGACCGGGTCGGGGCGAGGGTTCGGGTCAGGCGATCTCGAGCACCACCTTGCCGTGCGTATGCCCGGTCTCGATCTGCGCATGAGCATCGGCGGCGCGTTCCAGCGGCAAGACCTCGCCGACGGCGACCTTGAGTTTGCCTTGTTCCACCAGACGTGCACCCTGCTCCAGGATGCGCGTCTGCGCGATTCGGGCGCGATGGTGATTCGTCGCTGCAGGCGTCACCATGCCTTCATAGCCGATGAGGATGTTGCGGCCGCGCGCCTTGTTGGCGTGCGCCAGATCGATCGGCGTCGAGAGCAGGGTGATCAGTCGACCGTAGATTCGCACTGCGTCGATCGAGCGCAGGAAAGTTTCGCCGCCGACCGTATCGAACACGACATCGACACCTTCGCCGTCGGTCCACTGCTTCGTTTCGGCAACGAAGTCCTGTTGCGCATAGTCGATCGCAAGCTCGGCGCCGAGTGTGCGGACGAATTGCGCCTTCTCCTCGGTGCCGACGGTGGCGGCGACGCGTGCGCGCAGGTGGCGAGCCAGTTGAATCGCGATGTGCCCGACGCCTCCGGCCCCGCCGTGGATCAGCACGCGCTGGCCGGCTTCGATCCCCGCGCGAAAAACGAGGGCTTCCCACGCCGTGATCAGCACGAGCGGCAGTGCGGCGGCTTCCTGCATCGATGCGTTTTCGGGCTTGCGCGCGAGGTAGGCCTCGTGGACGACGGCATATTGCGCGTACGTGCCGCCCGACGGGCCGCCCAATCCGCCGTTGAAGAAATACACCGAATCCCCCGCCTTGAAGCGGGTACACGTTTTACCCGCCTTTTCGACGATGCCGGCACCGTCGAATCCGAGCACCCCCGGAAAGTGGTTCGGGTGGAACATGTGCAGCCGGCGGATGCGGCAGTCGATGGGATTCACGCCGGCCGCGGCGAGCCGGATCAGGCAGTGGGATTCGTCGGGTAGTGCGGGGACAGGGACATCCCGCAGTTGCAGGACGTCGGGCTTCCCCGTCGCCGTCATGACCATCGCCTTCATTGTGCTTCTCCTGCCGAGTGCGTGAGGCGGTTTGCTTTGGCGGGGGCACGGTGGTTTTGGTGAGACCCCCGTGAAGCCCGACCGGCGCTTGAGCCGCCATGTTAAACTCGGCGCCCTCCAGCCACCATGATGCGAGTGGATTTCCGCGATGTCCGGCAGTACTCTCGGCACCCTCTTTTGCGTGACGTCCTTCGGTGAAAGCCATGGCCCGGCCATCGGCTGCGTCGTCGATGGATGTCCCCCCGGCATGGATCTGAGCGCGGAAGACATCCAGAAGGAACTCGACCGCCGCAAGCCCGGCACCTCCCGCCATGTCACGCAGCGGCGCGAAGACGACATCGTCGAGATCCTCTCCGGCGTGTTCGAGGGCAAGACCACCGGGACGCCGATCGGTCTGCTGATCCGTAACGTCGATGCCCGCAGCAAGGATTACGGGAAGATTGCCGAGCTTTTTCGACCGGGTCATGCGGACTACACGTATTGGCAGAAGTACGGCATCCGCGATTACCGCGGCGGCGGCCGACAGTCGGCGCGCGAGACCGCAGTTCGCGTCGCTGCCGGGGCCATTGCCAAGAAGTGGTTGCACGAGCGCTACGGGATCGTGGTGCGCGGCTACCTTGCAGCGCTCGGGCCGAACGAGGTGGCGTTCAAGCACTGGGATGCCGTCCATCGCAATCCCTTCTTCGTCGCCGATGAAAGTGTCGTGCCCGAACTCGAAGCTTTCATGGATCGGCTGCGCAAGTCCGGAGATTCATGCGGGGCACGGGTGAACGTCGTCGCCGAGAACGTGCCGGTCGGTTGGGGTGAGCCGGTCTACGACAAGCTGGATGCAGACATCGCCTACAACATGATGAGCATCAATGCGGTGAAGGGCGTCGAGATCGGCGCCGGCTTTGCCTGCATCGCGCAGAAGGGCACCGAGCATTCGGACGAAATGGCGCCCGAGGGGTTTCTCACCAATAACGCGGGCGGTGTGCTCGGCGGCATCTCCACCGGGCAGGATGTCGTCGTCAGCATCGCGATCAAGCCCACTTCCAGCATTCGGCTCACACGCCGCACGGTCGACAAGGCGGGGGCGAGTGCCACCATCGAAACGCATGGTCGTCACGATCCCTGTGTGGGCATTCGGGCGACCCCGATCGCCGAAGCCATGCTTGCCTTGACGCTGATCGATCACGCGCTGCGTCACCGCGCCCAGAACGCCGATGTCCGCTGCGAGACGCCGCGCATTCCCGCCCAGGCTCCGCAAGACGTGATCGCTCGTCTGCACGCGGCGGCGGCGGCGGCGGCGGAGAACGGCGAAGCCTGACATGGCAGCACCCTGCGCGCTCGACATGGCGTCGCCGTGACGCGAGCGCTGTACTGGCAGCTCGCCGGCTTCTACTTCTTCTACTTCGGCTACATCGGGGCGTTTGCACCGTACTTCTCCCTCTATCTCGACGCCATCGGCTATAGCGCAGCGCTGATCGGCGTCATCATGACCGTGCCGCAAGCGATGCGCATCTTCGCCCCGCATCTCTGGGGCTGGTTGAGCGACCGTCGTTCGGCGCACGTACTGGTCGCCCGCTGGACGGGTGTCGCCGGTACCTTATGCTTCCTCGGTGTCTTCCTCGGACGGGAGTTCGCGTGGATCTTCCTGTGCCTCGCGCTCTGGAGCTTTTTCTGGAGCGCGGCCCTGCCGTTGATCGAGACGACCACCCTCAATCATCTCGGCGACCGCGGGGCCGATTACGGCCGCATCCGGCTCTGGGGGTCGATCGGCTTCATCGTGATGGTGATCGGCGTCGGCTGGGTACTCGACCGCACGTCGATCGATACGCTCCTGTGGATCGTGGGGGCGACGATGATCGGGATCCTCGGCGCAGTCTGGCGCGTTCCCGAGAGCCGACGAACGAGGAGCGAAAGCGGGCACGATCCCATCCTGCGCGTGATTCGACGCCCGGACGTGCTGGCCCTGATCGGCGCCTGCTTCTGTATGGCGATGGCGCACGGCCCGTACTACACCTTCTTTTCGATCCATCTGGTCGATCTCGGGTACTCCAAGACCACGATCGGTTGGCTGTGGGCCATCGGCGTCATCGCGGAAGTCGTCGTCTTCGCGTGTCTTTCCTCGCTGTACGCCCGATTCACGCATCATGCATTGCTGATGTGGAGCTTTGCGTTGGCGGTGTTGCGGTTCTGCATGATCGCCTGGGCGGCCCATCTGCCAGCCGTGCTGGTCGTCGCGCAGTTGCTGCATGCGGCAACGTTCGGTGTGTTTCACTCGGCTGCGCTTGCAACGATCCACAAGCTTTTCCGGGGCCCGAATCAGGCTCGCGGACAGGCGGTCTACTCCGGATTGAGCTTCGGGCTGGGCGGTGCGCTGGGTGGGTTGGGCAGTGGTCTCGTCTGGGTACCCTGGGGGCCGCAGGGCACGTTTCTCGCTGCCGCCGCGTGCGCAGCCATCGGTTTGCTGCTGCTTGCGCGGCAGCGTCATTCCTGACGCCCCGGGCCTGCGTCGCGGGGGATCTGTGCAATAATTTCAAGCTTTCATCGACGCACCGTCCCCACATGAGCGCGAAGACCCTTTACGACAAGCTTTGGGAGAGCCACCTCGTCCATCAGGATCAGGACGGCACGGCTCTGATCTACATCGATCGCCATCTGGTTCACGAGGTGACGAGCCCGCAAGCGTTCGAAGGATTGAAGCTTGCCGGCCGCAAGGTGTGGCGCATCGATTCGATCGTCGCCACCGCGGATCACAACACGCCCACGCGCGACTGGGACAAGGGCCTCGACGGCATGCGCGACCAGATCGCGAAGCTGCAGGTCGTCACGCTGGACAAGAACATCAGGGAGCACGGGTCCAAGGCGTACTTCCCGTTCCTCGATCCGCGCCAGGGCATCGTCCACGTCATCGGGCCGGAACTCGGCGCATCACTGCCCGGCATGACCATCGTCTGCGGCGATTCGCACACGAGCACGCACGGGGCGCTCGGCTGTCTCGCGTTCGGCATCGGCACTTCCGAAGTCGAGCACGTCATGGCGACGCAGTGCCTGGTCGCGAAGAAGACCAAGGCGATGCAGGTCCTCGTCGAAGGCGAACTCGGTGCCGGCGTCACCGCGAAGGACGTCGTGCTCGCCGTCATCGGCAAGATCGGCAGCGCGGGCGGCACGGGCTACTCCATCGAATTCGCAGGCGCCGCCATTCGCGGTCTGTCGATGGAAGGGCGCATGACTCTCTGCAACATGTCGATCGAAGCCGGCGCACGCGCGGGCATGGTCGCCGTGGATCAGAAGACGATCGACTACGTGCAGGGGCGTACTTTCGCCCCGAAGGGCGCCGATTGGGACAAGGCCGTCGCCTACTGGCGAACGCTGCACACCGACCCGGGGGCGAAATACGACCAGGTCGTCGAACTCGATGCCGCCTCGATCAAGCCTCAGGTCACCTGGGGCACGAACCCCCAGATGGTCGCGCCGATCGATGGCAAGGTTCCGGATCCGACGCAAGAGAAGGATGCCGTTCAGCGCGAATGGATGGAGCGCGCCCTGAAGTACATGGGGCTCGAACCCAACACGCCCATAGCGGACATCGTCGTCGACAAGGTCTTCATCGGGTCGTGCACGAATTCCCGCATCGAGGATCTGCGAGCGGCTGCGGCGGTGGCGAAGGGACGCAAGGTTGCCGCGAACATCAAGCTCGCGATGGTCGTGCCGGGGTCCGGTCCGGTCAAGCGGCAGGCCGAAGAAGAGGGCCTCGACAAGATCTTTACGGCGGCGGGTTTCGAATGGCGCGAGCCCGGCTGTTCGATGTGTCTCGGCATGAACGAAGACCAGATTTCTGCGGGCGAGCGCTGCGCCTCGACATCGAACCGCAACTTCGAAGGCCGGCAGGGCGCGGGTGGCCGGACGCATCTCGTGAGTCCGGCGATGGCCGCCGCGGCTGCGGTCACCGGGCACTTCGTCGACGTGCGCACGCTGAGCTAAACGGGCAGGACGACATCCATGGACAAATATCAATCACGTGAAGGTCTGGTCGTTCCGCTCGATCGGGCGAATGTCGACACCGACGCGATCATCCCGAAACAGTTTCTCAAGGCCATCGGGCGTGCGGGCTTCGGGCCGAATCTCTTCGACGAGTGGCGCTATCTCGATCGCGGCGAGCCGGGCATGGACAACAGCAAGCGTCCGCTCAATCCCGACTTCGTGCTCAATCAGCCGCGCTATCGCGGCGCGCAGGTGCTGGTCGCGCGGGAGAACTTCGGCTGCGGGTCGTCACGCGAACACGCGCCGTGGGCGCTGCAGGATTACGGCTTCAACACGATCATCGCGCCGAGCTTTGCCGATATCTTCTTCAACAATTGCTTCAAGAACGGCGTGCTCGCCATCGTGCTCGACGCGAAGATCGTCGACCAGCTCATCAAGGAAGCGCAGGGCAACGAGGGCTATCGCCTCGCGATCGACCTCGATCAGCAGACGATCACCACGCCCGGTCGGCAGGAAATCAGGTTCGATATCGATCCCTTCCGCAAACACTGCCTGCTGAACGGTCTGGACGAGATCGGACTTTCCCTGCAGAACGCCGACAAGATCAGGGCTTTCGAGGCGAAGCATCGCGCCGCCCAGCCCTGGCTCTTCAGCTGATTGCTTTTCGACGCATCGACCGTTCGTGAGCGCACGGGCGGTCGATGCGGTTCCGCTTAATCCCACCGAAGACTCCAATCATGAAAATCGCTGTGCTGCCGGGTGACGGCATCGGTCCCGAGATCATTCGCGAAGCGGTCAAGGTACTCCGGGCCTTGGGCGATCTGAAACTCGATCTGCAGGAAGCGCCCGTAGGCGGTACGGCCTACGATCAGACCGGGGATCCCCTTCCCGCCAGCACGCTGGATCTCGCCAAGGACGCAGACGCCGTACTTTTCGGCGCCGTGGGCGACTGGAAGTACGACAAGCTGCCGCGCGAGAAGCGCCCGGAACAGGCCATCCTGGGTTTGCGGCGCGAGCTGGGTCTCTTCGCGAACCTGCGTCCGGCCATCCTCTATCCGGAACTCGCGGGGGCATCGTCATTGAAGCCCGAGATCGTGGCCGGTCTCGACATCCTGATCCTGCGCGAACTGACCGGCGACATTTATTTCGGCAAGCCGCGTGGCGTGCGCCGCCTCGACAGCGGGGAGCAGGAGGGATTCGACACGATGACCTACACCGAGAGCGAGATTCGCCGGGTCGCCGAAGTCGGGTTCGAGCTCGCAATGAAGCGTGGCAAGAAGCTCTGCTCGGTCGACAAGGCCAACGTGCTCGAAACCAGTCAGTTCTGGCGCGACATCGTGACCGAGATGGCCAAGCGGTTTCCCGACGTGGCACTGAGCCACATGTACGTCGACAACGCGGCCATGCAGCTGGTGCGCAATCCGAAACAGTTCGACGTCATCGTGACCGGGAACATGTTCGGCGACATCCTGTCCGACGAGGCTTCGATGCTGACCGGCTCGATCGGCATGCTGCCCTCGGCGTCGCTCGATGCTAACCGCAAGGGCCTCTACGAGCCGAGTCACGGGTCGGCGCCGGATATCGCCGGAAAGAATCTGGCCAATCCGCTGGCGACGATCCTCTCGTCGGCGATGATGCTTCGCTATACCTTCGATCAGCCCGAGGCAGCCGATCGGATCGAGAATGCCGTGCGCAAGGTGCTGCAGCAGGGGTATCGAACGCCCGATATCTACGAGCAGGAAACGCGCAAGGTCGGCACGATCGAAATGGGCGATGCCGTGGTGGCGGCACTTAAGGCCTGATGGGTCACAAGGTTTTGTTGACGAGAAGATGGCAATGATGAACGTCGGTTTTATAGGCTGGCGCGGAATGGTCGGATCCGTGCTGATGCAGCGCATGCGCGAGATGGATGATTTCAAACTCGTCTCGCCGGTGTTCTTCAGTTCGGCCAAACCGGCGCCGAAGGTACCCGATATCGGTCGCGATGTCCCCGCCGTTCAAGACGCCCACGATATCGAGGCGCTCAAGCGGCTGGACGTGCTTGTCTCCTGCCAGGGCGGCGACTACACCAACGAGATTCATCCGAAACTGCGGGCGGCAGGGTGGCAAGGCTACTGGATCGATGCCGCGTCGGCGCTGCGCATGAACAGCGAGGCGGTCATCATTCTCGATCCGGTCAACCGCGACGTGATCGATCAGGCACTCGGTGGCGGCCTCAAGGATTACATCGGCGGCAACTGCACCGTCAGCCTCATGCTGATGGCGCTGGGCGGTTTGTTCAAGGCCGGCCTGGTCGACTGGGTCACGGCGATGACGTATCAGGCCGCGTCCGGTGCAGGGGCTCAACACATGCGCGAACTACTGCAGCAGATGGGCGCGCTGCACGAGGCCGCCCGGGCAAATCTCGCGACGCCGTCGTCGGCCATCCTCGACATCGATCGCACGGTGGCCGATCAGCTCCGGGCCGATGCCTTCCCCAGACAGCAGTTCGAGCACCCGCTCGCCGGCAGTCTGTTGCCGTGGATCGACAAGGATCTCGGAAACGGTCAGAGTCGCGAGGAATGGAAGGGTGGGGCGGAGGCTAACAAGATTCTGGGCTTGAGCGGGACGGGCGTGATCCCCGTCGACGGAATCTGTGTGCGGGTCGGCGCGATGCGCTGCCACAGCCAGGCCCTGACCATCAAGCTCAAGCGCGACGTACCATTGGCCGACATTGAATCCACGCTGGCGGCTGCCAACGATTGGGTGGAGGTCGTGCCTAACGAGAGGGCAGCGACTCTCGCGAGACTCACCCCTGCGGCGGTCACCGGCAAGTTGGACATTCCCGTAGGACGGCTGCGAAAGCTGCCGATGGGGGGCGAATATCTCGCTGCATTCACGGTCGGCGACCAGCTTCTGGGGGGGGCAGCCGAGCCGCTGCGACGGATGCTGCGGATCCTGCTGGAGCGATGAATGCTCGGGAGATCTCGATCGCTCGGCGCAGGTTTCATCGATGCCAGCAGCGATTGTTGCGTTGCGGCGAGACATTGTGGTGTTTCCGCCACATGAAAGGGTTTCGTTTTATGCGTCACGACCCTTCCGGTCTTTGTTAAGGACGCTCCTAGCTTGCATCCGTAACTTCATGATGTTAGCTTAATTGTTGCTGAAAAAAATCAGGGTGGCGGCTGTGGGGAACAGATCCTTAATCGCTTCGTTGGTCACGCTGGCCATGGGGCTTACGCCCGCCGTCGGCCACACGGCCGGCCTCGGCAAACTGACCATCCTGTCGGCCATCGGTCAGCCGCTGGTCGGCGAGATCGATCTGGTGTCGGTTCGAAAAGAAGAAGTGTCGACGCTGGCTGCACGCATCGCTCCGCCCGGCGCCTACAAGAACGCCAACATCAATTTCAACGCCGCCCTCGTCGGCGCTCGGGCTACGGTCGAGAAACGTCCGAATGGGGCACTTTATATTCGCGTCACGTCGACCCGGCCCGTCGATGAACCGTATCTCGATCTGCTCGTCGAGTTGTCGTGGAATACCGGGCGTCTGATGCGCGAGTACACGGCGCTCGTCGATCCGCCCGGATTCGGTCCGGCGCAAACGGCTGCACCGGTCGTCGTGCCGGCGACGAAGCCCGCGCCTGCTACGCCGCTGACACCGTCCTCGCCGACGGCCACCGCGTCGCCGGCCCCTGCCGGGGCGCCAAGTGCCCAGACCTACGGTCCCGTCCAACAAGGCGACACCCTGCGCAAGATTGCGTCCGGGGTCAGGCCGCAGGGGGTGAGCCTCGATCAGATGCTCGTGGCGATCTTCCGCAGCAACCCCGATGCGTTCATCAACAACAACATGAACTTGCTGCGCTCGGGGCGCATCCTGAAGATTCCGCAGGGCGCCGACCTCACGGCGGTCAGCCCCGCCGAAGCCGATCGGGAAATTCGGCTGCAGGCAAACGACTGGAACGCCTACCGGGAGCGTGCCGCAGGTGCAGCACCACAGATTCCGTCGGGCGATGTGCGCACGGCCGCCGGCAAGATCACGACCAAAGTCGATGACCCGGGTGCTGCGCCCGAGTCTTCGAAGGATGTCGTGCGGGTCTCGAAGGGCGCACCGGCCAAACCAGGCACGGGAACCGGCGAGAAGGAACTTCAGGAGCGCATCCGCAGCCTCGAAGAGGAAGCAACGGCGCGCGAGAAGACGCTGAAGGATTCCGGGGACCGCATCGCCGCCCTGGAAAAAACCATCAAGGACATGCAGCGGCTGCTCGAACTCAAGGGGGTCGCGGTGCCGGCGCCGCCGAGCCCGGTTGCCGAGGCGAAGCCGGCGATCGAGCCGCCTGCGCCGAAGCCGGAAGTTGCACCGGCGCCGCCAGTCGCCGAGTCCAAGCCTGAGGCAGTGCCGCCGAAGCCCGCGCCGGAGCCACCCAAGGCTGAGGAGAAGAAGGCTGCATCGCCTCCTCCCCCGCCGCCGGCACCCGTTGAAGAACCCTGGTACTCCGATCCCATGGTCCTCGGGGGCGGCTTGCTCGCGCTGGGCCTCATTGGCGGCGGCGCCTACGTCGCGTCGCGACGACGCAAGCAGGTTGTTGCGCCCGACGAACCCGAAGCCGAGCCGACATTCAAGATGCCCGCGCCGCCTGTGGCGGATCCCACTCCGACGGCGACAGGCCCGGGCGGGTTCACCGCGGCCATGGCCGGTGCCACGATGCAGATGCCGGCGATGCAAACCGCTGCGGCCCCCGTGGACGACGTGGATCCCATCGCGGAAGCCGACGTCTACATCGCTTACGGCCGCGATGCCCAGGCAGAGGAAATCCTGAAGGAGGCGCTCGCCAAGGATCCCAGCCGCGACGAAATCAAGCTCAAACTGCTCGAGATCTACGCCGCGCGCAAGAGCAAGAGCGACTTCAATCCGCTCGCCTCTCAGGTGCATGCGGCGAAGGGCGGGGCAGGAGATACCTGGTTGCGCGTTGCCACGATGGGCTACGCGCTCGATCCCGACAATGCCCTGTATGCCGCCGGGAAGGATAGCTCCATCCAGTCGCCGATCGGTGCCGCGACCGATGTGAATCTCGACTTCGATCTCGACATGGTATCGAGTGCCGGCGCGCCGGCGACCGTAACCGACGTCCCGCTCGATGCCGGCGACCCGAACGTCAAGACGATGATTCTGTCGCCTGCGACGATGGATGCCCTCAAGGCCGAGACGGCTGCGCTCGCCGCAAAGGCGGCCAGTACGCAGAACGTCGTTCCCGATCTCGATTTGAGCACGACCGCGCTTCAGGCCCCGAACACGGATGTCAATCTGCAGCCGATGGTACCCGCCGGGCCCGAGACGGATCTGAATCTCGATCTGCCGGCACCCGCAGGGACCGACTCCAACGTCATCGACTTCGAATTCGATCCGAGCAAGACCATGCGGATCGAACCCGAGGTTGCAGCTGCGTTTGCCCCGGAGCAGACGATCGCGCTCACGCCCGAGAATCAGGAAAAGGCGCGCGATCTCGGCATCGAAATCGACTTGAGCGCACTCGATGGTCCGACGCAGGTGCAGCCCTCACCGTCTGCCGAGCCGCCGATTGCGGATCAGACCGCCGAGATCAGTTTCGACTTCCAGCTGCCGAGCGATTTGCCGCCACCCTCTGTCGTACCGCCGGCGGCCGACGTGACGAGCGAAGTGCCTGCCACGGACATCACATTCGAAGTTCCGGAAGTCACCCCCCCTGCGAAGCCGGGGGCGATGGATTTCGCTCTCGAAACCGTGTCGCTCGATCTTGGCGACATGAAGGCTGCGAGCGAAAGCCCTGCGCCCGTCCACGACGATCACTGGATGGACATCCAGACCAAGTTCGATCTTGCAAAGGCCTACGAAGAGATGGGCGACAAGGACGGTGCCCGGGAGATCCTCCAGGAAGTAATCAAGGAGGGCGACGCCCAGCAGCAGGCCGAAGCGACGACCCTCCTGGCGAAGCTCGGCTGATCGTTCCCGTTCGCGTATCATTCCTCAAGGCTTGCGATGCCCCCAGGTTGGGGGCATCGTGCTTTCAGGGACCTCGATGAGAATCGCACTGGGTGTCGAGTACGACGGACGCGGGTTTTGCGGCTGGCAGAGCCAGCCCGGCGGCTGCGGCGTACAGGATGCACTGGAGCGCTCGCTCGCAGGAATCTGTGGGCATGCAGTGCGCGTCGCCGCCGCCGGGCGTACGGACAGTGGCGTCCACGCGAGCGGACAAGTGGCGCACTTCGAGTCGTCGGTCGAACGGCCCTTGACGGCATGGACGCGCGGCGCGAACAGTGCGTTGCCGCGCGGCGTGGCGGTGCAGTGGGCGCACCGCGTCGATGACGACTTTCACGCCCGCTTCTGCGCCACGGGACGCAGCTACACGTACCTGTTGCTGAATCGTCCGGCCCGGCCGGGACTTGCCGCAGGACGAGTGGGTTGGTACCACCGGGAACTCGACGTCGATCGCATGCGGGAGGCAGCGTCGATGCTGGTGGGAACACATGACTTCAGCGCTTTCCGTTCCGCCGAATGTCAGGCGGATTCCCCGGTACGCGAATTGCGCAGATTCGACATCGAACGGCGCTCGGAGCTGATCGTGTTTCGGCTCGAGGCAAACGCGTTTCTACAACGCATGGTGCGCAATCTGGTGGGTACGCTGATCTATGTCGGCAACGGCAAATCACCGCCGGGGTGGGCGCGACAGCTGCTGGAAGGACGCGATCGGTTGCGTGCCGCGCCCACGTTTGCGCCGGATGGCTTGTACCTTACCGCGGTGGAGTACGATTCCCGCTGGGGTCTACCCGCGTGCACAGCTGTGCCGCTCGAATTTTCGAGCGCTACGCCATGAACTTCGTATTGGTGACGAACAACTGTCCGCATCTGGTGTCTCTCTTCATCCCAGGGTTCGGAACCGGCGCCGAAATTCACGTAGCCGGCAAACAATCATCATCATGAGAACGCGCGTCAAGATCTGTGGAATCACGCGGCACGAAGATGCTCTCGATGCGTGCCATGCGGGCGTCGACGCGCTGGGGTTCGTGTTCTACGAACCGAGCCCGCGCAATGTCGAGGCTGCACTGGTGCAGGACATCCTGGCAGGGTTGCCGCCCTTCGTGACTGCCGTCGGTTTGTTCGTCGATCCCGAGCCGGCATTTGTCGAACGAATCCTCGCGGACGTACCGCTCGGCTTGCTGCAATTCCATGGCGACGAAACAGCCGAAGCTTGCGAACGTTATGCAATACCCTACATCAAGGCCGTGCGGATGCGCCCGGGAGTCGATTTGCTAGAATACGTGCGTCGATTCGAGCGCTCCCACGGATTGTTGCTCGATGCATTCGTGAGCGGCACTCAGGGTGGTACCGGCACGCGATTCGACTGGGATCTCGTGCCGTCCGGGATTTCTGTACCGATCGTACTCTCCGGCGGACTCGATCCCGAGAACGTGAGCGCCGCAATACGTCAGGTGCGTCCCTTCGCGGTGGACGTGAGCAGCGGTGTCGAAGCCGCGAAAGGCATCAAGGATCCGCAGCGGATCCTGAGATTCATGGCAGGAGTGCGCAATGCGGATGCATGATCTTCCCGATGAGACGGGTCATTTCGGTCGCTACGGCGGCGTGTTCGTGGCCGAAACGCTGATGGCTGCCCTCGAAGAGCTGAAGGAAGCCTATTTCCGCAGCGCGACCGATGCGGAGTTTCAAGCCGAATTCGAGTATGACCTGAAGTATTACGTGGGTCGGCCCAGCCCGATCTACCATGCCCGGCGCTGGTCGCAGGAACTGGGCGGAGCGCAGATCTACCTCAAGCGCGAAGACCTCAACCACACCGGCGCGCACAAGATCAACAACGTGCTCGGTCAGGCCATGCTGGCGCGACGAATGGGGAAGCCTCGCGTCATTGCCGAGACGGGTGCGGGCATGCACGGCGTCGCAACGGCGACGGTCGCCGCCCGGTTCGGGCTGGAGTGTGTCGTGTACATGGGCTCCGAAGACGTCAAGCGTCAGGCGGCCAACGTCGCGCGCATGAAGATGCTCGGGGCGACCGTGGTGCCGGTCGAGTCGGGCTCGAAAACACTCAAGGACGCCCTGAACGAAGCGATGCGCGACTGGGTGACGAACATTCAGAACACGTTCTACATCATCGGCACGGTCGCAGGGCCGCATCCCTACCCCATGATGGTCCGCGATTTCCAATGCGTGATCGGCCGTGAAGCCAAAGAGCAGATGCAGGCACTGATCGGTCGGCAGCCGGATGCTGTCATCGCCTGCGTGGGTGGCGGATCGAATGCGATGGGAATCTTCCATCCCTACCTCTCCGAGACTGCCGTGCGCCTGATCGGCGTGGAAGCCGCAGGGGAGGGTTTGCATACGGGCAAGCATGCGGCGACGCTGTGCGCCGGAACGCCCGGGGTACTCCACGGCAATCGAACCTACCTGCTGCAGGATGCGAATGGTCAGATCACCGAGACCCACTCGATCTCGGCCGGGCTCGATTACCCCGGTGTGGGGCCCGAGCATGCATGGCTGCGCGACAGCAAGCGGGCGGAGTACGTCGCCGTGACCGACGACGAAGCACTGGCGGCCTTCCATGTGCTGTGCCGGATGGAAGGCATCATCCCGGCTTTGGAATCGAGCCATGCGCTTGCGTACGCTGCGAAGCTCGCGCCCACGTTATCCCGGGAGTCCGCGCTCTTGATCAATCTATCCGGGCGCGGCGACAAGGATATCCATACGGTGGCCGCTCGCGCCGGTATCGCACTCTGATCGGCGCGCCGCTCGCTCGTTTCCACGAACTCCACGACATCGACTGCCCATTCCCGTGTCCAGAATCGCCGCGACTTTCCAGCGCTTGCGTGAATCGAACCGCAAGGCGCTCATCCCGTTCTTCACCGCCGGCGATCCCGACCGGTCGGCCACCGTTCCGGTCATGCATGCACTTGCCGAAGCCGGGGCCGATGTCATCGAACTCGGCGTGCCTTTTTCCGATCCGATGGCTGACGGACCCACGATCCAGCGCGCATCCGAACGCGCGCTCGCTCGTGGAACGAGCCTGAGCGGCATCCTCGACGATGTGCGTACGTTTCGAACCAAGGACAACCGTACGCCCGTCGTGCTCATGGGGTATGCGAATCCCATCGAGGCCATGGGTATCGAGGAATTCGCAGAACGTGCCGGCCAAAGCGGTGTTGATGGTGTCCTCGTTGTCGACTATCCCCCTGAGGAATCGCAGGAACTCCTGCGCGCCTGCGAGCCTCGCGGCATCGACATGATCTTTCTTATGGCACCGACGACGACAGAAACGCGCATGCGCGAGATCGCAGCGGTGGCGCGCGGGTACATTTATTACGTGTCGCTGGCCGGCGTGACGGGTGCACGGCATCTCGATCTCGCCGCTGTGGAAGAGAAACTGGGGCAATTGCGAAAGGCCACCCAACTGCCGATCGGCGTGGGTTTCGGCATACGGGACGGCGAGACCGCCCGAAATGTCGCCCGATTCGCCGACGCCGTTGTGATCGGCTCGGCGCTGGTCGAGCGGATGGAGGCCGAACCGGCGCGGGCGGTTGCCTGCGCGAGCGAATTCCTCGGGTCGATCCGCAAGGCGTTGGACGCTCGATAGTCGATGGCGATGCCCTCCATCCATCGGCGTGGTGTCCAGAATCGCGGAGAAACGCCATGAGTTGGTTACAAAAGCTGCTGCCGCCCCGCATCAAGCGCGACGTCAGCTTGCCGAAGAAGGGCGTGCCGGAAGGCCTCTGGTCCAAATGCGAGGCTTGCGAGGCGGTTCTCTATCGCACCGATTTGGACAAGAACCTTTCCGTTTGTCCGAAGTGCGGCCACCACGAGCGCATCGGCGCGCGATCCCGGATCGACATGCTGCTCGATCCCGAAGGGCGTTCGGAGATCGGCGCCGAGGTCATGCCCGTCGATTCGTTGAAGTTCAAGGATAGCCGCCGCTACCCGGATCGCCTGCAGGAAGCGCAACGGGAAACCGGCGAAGCGGATGCCCTCGTCGTCATGCAGGGAAGCATTCAAACGATGCCGGTCGTCGTTGCTGCGTTCGAGTTTCGCTTTCTGGGCGGCTCGATGGGGTCCGTCGTCGGTGAGCGCATGGTGCGCGGACTCGACGTGTGCATCGAGCAGGGCCTGCCGTTCGTTTGCGTCGCTGCAAGCGGCGGCGCCCGCATGCAGGAGGGGTTGTTCTCGTTGCTGCAGATGGCGAAGACGTGCGCCGCATTGTCGCGGCTCGCCGATGCCGGTCAGCCGTTCATCTCGGTGCTGACCGATCCCACCATGGGCGGGGTGTCGGCGAGCTTCGCGATGATCGGCGACATCGTCATCGCGGAACCCAAGGCACTGATCGGGTTCGCGGGCCCGCGCGTGATCGAACAGACGGTGCGCGAGACGTTGCCCGAGGGCTTTCAGCGTGCCGAATTCCTGCTGGCGCACGGCGCGGTCGACATGATCGTGGACCGGCGCGAACTGCGTGCGACACTTGCGCGCTCGATCGCGTTGTTGACCGATCGTCCGGTTCCTGCGGCGACGGTTTGATCGCAACGCGGCGAATCCTTCCGGCAACCAGGCTCGGTGCATCCCCGTGAAGACGCTCGCCGATTGGCTGCATCATCTGGAGACAGCGCATTCGCGTCCCATCGATCTCGGACTGGACCGTGTCGAGAAAGTGCGGGCCGCGTTAGCGCTGAGGTTCGATGTGCCTGTCATTACCGTCGGTGGCACGAACGGTAAGGGCTCTGTTTGCGCGTTTCTCGAAGCGATCCTGCGGGAGGCAGGCTATCGTGTCGGGCTTTACACGTCGCCCCATATCGTTCGCTACAACGAGCGGGTGCGCATCGATGGCGTCGAAGTAAGCGACGAGGCGTTGGTCGCAGCGTTCGACCGTGTCGAGGCGGCAAGGGGGACGACGTCGCTTACGTACTTCGAGATGGGCACGTTAGCCGCGGCATGCCTATTTGCCGACGGGTCGCTCGATGTCGTCATTCTCGAAGTCGGACTCGGGGGGCGACTCGACGCGGTCAATATCTTCGATCCGGACTGCGCCGTGGTCGTGACCGTCGATCTGGATCACATGGAGTATCTCGGGCCCACGCGCGAGCATATCGGGTACGAAAAGGCGGGGATCTTCCGCGCCGGAAAGCCGGCCGTCTACGGTGAAGAAAATCCCCCCCGGAGCCTGCTCGACCATGCGGCTGACATCGGTGCCCGGCTGCTGCGTTTCGGAGAAGATTTCGGCGTCGAACGCTCGCCCCAGCAGTGGAAGTATCGGGGGCCGCGCGGGGAACGTAGCGGCTTGCCGCATCCGGCGCTGCGGGGGCCGCATCAGGTCGCGAACGCCGCAGTCGCGCTTGCTGCGCTCGACGAGTTGAAGGAACGGCTGCCGGTCCATATGCAGGCGGTGCGTACCGGGCTGCTCATGGCCGCGCCTCGGGGTCGCTTTCAGGTCATGCCGGGGCGGCCCGCTGTCGTCTTCGATGTCTCGCACAATCCCCATGCGGCACGCGCCCTGGCAGCCAACCTTCGTGCGCACGTGATGTTCAAGCGGACCCTGGCCGTTTTTTCGATGCTCGTCGACAAGGATGTCGCCGGGGTCGTCGACGCAGTGAAGTCGCAGATCGCGGCATGGTATGTGTCGGGGCTCGGAGGTACGCGCGGCACGGCGGTGGAAGCGCTGACCGAAAAGGTGCGCAGTCGCGATTCCGAGAACCCGGTACATGGATTCGAGTCCCTGCTCGCAGCCTATACGGCTGCCCGGCAGGCGGCGGATGAGGATGATAGAATCGTCGTGTTCGGATCGTTCCACACGGTCTGTGAAGTTCTGCAAGCCCACGAGGCTGCCACCCGATCAACCTCGATGCGTTGAGGCCGCGATGTAGTGTCGGCCTCAACGTGTTATCGATCCCTGGAGCAAGCGCTGCGGATGGCAAAGGCGCCCACTGAAGAACAATCTCAGTTGAAGCGGCGTGCCCGACGCCGGCTCGTGGGATCCATCGCACTCGTCACCGTGGTTGCCGTCGTGCTGCCCTGGGTGATGGAAACCGAGCCGCGCAACGGCGAGCAATCGATCGCCATTCAGATCCCGTCGCCGGAGTCGAGCAAGTTCGCTCCCAAGCCCATCCCGGCGCCGGCTGCCTCACCGGAACAAGCACCGGCCGCGCCATCGGCGGCCGTATCCGGTGGCCAGCCAGAGCAGCAAAAGGTGATCGAAGGCCCCACCGACGAAGCGCTGCGTGCGGAACAGGACAAGGTGCTTTCGCCGCCCGCCAAGTCATCGGCGACCAAATCCGCTCCGGCGAAAGACAAGGGGCCGGAGCTGCGTACGGCCGAATCTGCCAGGAAGACGACCGACAGGGCCGAGGCCTCTGCGGACAGGAAGCCCCCCCCAAAAACGGCCGCAGCCGATGGCAAGGCTTATGTCGTGCAGGTCGCGGCCTTGATCGACGCAGACAAGGCGATCGAGATTCAAAAGGCGCTTGCAGCGAAGGGCCTCAAGGCCTACACCGAAAAGGTCAAGACTGTGAACGGTGAGGTGACGCGGGTACGCGTGGGTCCGTTCAATGGTCGCGACGCCGCCGAGAAGGAGCGCGCCCGCATGAAGTCGCTCGGATTCGACGGCAATGTCGCGCCGAAGTAGGAGCGCATCGACTCCGAATGACCGCATTCGATTACGTTGTGCTGACCGTGGTCGGCTTATCGGTGTTGTTGAGCGTATGGCGGGGTGCGATCAGGGAACTGTTTGCGCTGGCGGCATGGATCGTCGCGTTCTTTGTCGCACAGATCTATGGACCCGAGGTTGCCGCGTTGTTGCCGGGGGCGATCGAGAACGGGTCGATGCGGCTGCTCGTCGGGCTCGTCATCGTGTTTCTCGCGGTATTGATCGTGGCAGCGTTGTTCGCATTGCTGCTTTCGAAACTGATCCGGGCTGTCGGGCTGGGTTTTGCCGACCGGGCGCTCGGCGGGGTGTTCGGGTTCTTGCGTGGTATGCTGGTCGTCCTCATATTGGTATTGCTGGGCGGTCTGACTGCAATGCCACGCCAGCCGATATGGCGAGAGGCCATGTTGAGCGCTCCCCTGGAAGCGGCCGCCCTGGCGGTAAAAACGTATCTGCCTAGCGAGTTGTCCAAGCGGATCAGCTACGATTAGGCGGGCAGGTCGGGTGGTCGTGCGACGATCATCGGTGAGCAACGACAGCGGTGAGAAAGTGACATGTGCGGAATCGTCGGGGTCGTCGCCAGAGGGCCGGTAAACCAGCTGCTGTACGACGCGCTGCTGGTGCTGCAGCATCGCGGGCAGGATGCTGCCGGCATCGTGACATGCGATGGCGCATCGTTTCACATGCACAAGGCGCCCGGACTTGTGCGCGACGTTTTCCGGACTCGCGACATGCGTGCGCTCCGCGGCCACTCCGGCATCGCGCACGCACGGTATCCGACAGCGGGGTCGGCATGGGCCGCTGCGGAGGCGCAACCGTTCTACGTCAATTCGCCCTTCGGCATCGTGCTTGCGCACAACGGCAATCTGACGAACACCGATCAGCTCAAGAACGAACTTTTCCGCGAGGATCTGCGGCACGTCAACACGAACTCCGATTCGGAAGTGCTGCTCAACGTCCTGGCGCATGAACTCGCGATGTCCGTGAACGGGCGTCAACTCGATCCTGCGGCGGTTTTCAAGGCGGTGGCGGGGGTGCATAAACGCTGTCGGGGCGCCTATGCTGTCGTGGCGATGATTGCCGGATTCGGATTGATCGCGTTTCGGGATCCCTACGGCATCCGCCCCATCGTGTTCGGGACTGCCGAAACCGAGCGCGGCACGGAATACCTGGTGGCTTCCGAAAGCGTCGCGCTCGATACGCTGGGCTTTCAGCTGGTGCGCGACGTGGCGCCCGGCGAGGCGATCCTGATCGACATGGACGGCAACTTCTACAGCCAGCAGTGTGCCCCCGAGACGTCGCTGAATCCCTGCATCTTCGAGTACGTGTACCTCGCGCGACCCGATTCGCAGATCGACGGCATTTCCGTTTACCAGACGCGCCTCAACATGGGCGAGAGCCTCGCCGACAAGATGCAGCGGGATTTTCATCATCTCGACATCGATGTCGTCATCCCGATTCCCGATTCGAGCCGTCCCTCTGCCATGCAGCTCGCCAACCGGCTCGGCCTGCAGTACCGCGAGGGGTTCATCAAGAACCGCTACATCGGCCGGACGTTCATCATGCCCGGGCAGGCGGTACGCCGAAAATCCGTGCGACAGAAGCTCAACGCCATCGCGCAGGAATTCAAGGGCAAGAACGTGCTGCTCGTCGACGATTCCATCGTCCGCGGTACGACCAGCCGGGAGATCGTACAGATGGCGCGGGAGTCCGGTGCCCGGCGCGTGTTTTTCGCCTCGGCGGCGCCGCCCGTGCGCTATCCGAACGTCTACGGCATCGACATGCCGACGCGCGAAGAACTCATTGCCACCGGCCGCGACGACGATCAGATCGCCCACGAGATCTGTGCCGATCAGCTGATCTATCAGGACATCGAAGCCCTGGTCGACGACGTCCGTCGCGTCAATCCTGGCGTGAAGGGATTCGAGGCGTCCTGCTTCTCGGGTTGCTACATCACCGGGGACGTCACAGCGGATTACCTCGCGGGCGTCGAAGCCCAGCGCACACACAAGCCCGCCGCCGGCGAAAATCCGCCCAGCAGTACGCAGCTAGACCTCAATCTCGTGATGAACGCCTGACGGAGGTCGCGTCCGGATTGACAGCCGTACTGCGGATCGCTAGTGTTTGACCCTGCGCCGATTTGAGCTTCAGCTTGCGGGCGCCTTACAAATTCGGCTAAAGCGAGAGGTGCGAAGCCCGCTTTGGCAGCAGCCATGCCTGCTCGAGCGGGCTTTCGCATTTTCTGACTCGGACGCGATCGACATCATGAACAACGACGACTTTCACTTCGAAACCCTGGCGCTGCGCAGCGGCATTCACCGCAGCCAGTTTCAGGAACACAGCGAAGCGATGTATCTCACCTCCAGCTTCGTGTTTCAAAGCGCAGCGCAGGCGGCCGACCGGTTTGCGGAGCGCGAGCCCGGATTCATCTACTCGCGGTTCACCAACCCGACGGTCAGTGCATTCCAGGAGCGGCTGGCCGCGCTGGAAGGTGCCGAGGCTTGTCTCGGGACGGCGTCCGGGATGGCAGCCATACTCGCGTGTGCGATGAGTCTCCTGAAGGCGGGTGATCACGTCGTTGCTTCCCACAGCATCTTCGGTTCGACCGTGCAGCTCTTCGGCGGCATCCTGAAGCGCTTCGGGGTGGAAACGACATTCGTCTCTCCGACGGATGTCGCTGCCTGGGAGCGTGCCGTCACGTCGCAGACGAAGCTGTTCTTCCTCGAAACGCCCTCCAACCCGCTGACTGAGATCTCCGATATTCCGGCGCTTGCGGCCGTCGCCCACCGCAGCGGTGCACTGCTCGCCGTCGACAACTGCTTCTGCTCGCCCGCCGGACAGCGGCCCCTCAGTCTAGGGGCCGACATCGTCATTCATTCGGCCACCAAGTATCTCGACGGACAGGGGCGCGTGCTCGGCGGCGCGGTGCTCGGCAGTCGCGAGTTCATCATGGGGCACGTGTATCCATTCCTTCGAACCGCCGGCCCGACACTGAGTGCTTTCAATGCCTGGGTCATTCTGAAGGGGCTCGAAACGCTGAAGATCCGGATGGATGCCCATGCCGCCAGCGCTCTCGCGCTCGCGCAATGGCTGGAAACGCAGCCCGGAATCGAACGGGTCTACTACCCCGGCCTCGCATCACACCCTCAACATGCGCTTGCGATGCGCCAGCAGAGCAACGGTGGGGGCATCGTCTCTTTCGACGTCAAGGGCGGTCGGGAAGCTGCATGGCGTGTCGTGGACGCGACCCGGATGATTTCGATCACCGCGAATCTGGGCGACACCAAGAGCACCATTACGCATCCTGCTTCGACCACTCACGGACGCATCAGCCCGGAAGCTCGTGCGGCCGCCGGCATCGGCGACGGTCTGTTGCGCGTGGCGGTCGGGCTCGAAGCGATCGACGACATAAAGGCAGATTTGAGCCGCGGCATGCGCTAACCGATCATGCGTAGTTCGCGCCGCGCTTTCCTCACCGTACTGGGAGCGGGAACCATGTCGATCTTCGCATCGAAGGCAGACGCTGCGGCAGGCGGCGACTTCGCCCAGGCGCGAGCCCGGATGGTCGAGGAAATCGCCGCGATGGCGAGTCGTACGGCCGCGCTCACGGGACGGCAGGCGTTTTCCCCTGCGGTCATGGCGGCGATGGGCAAGGTGCCCCGCCACCTTTTCGTGCCGCCGGAGGATATCGGTTCCGCCTACCGCAATCACCCCTTGCCGATCGGCAGCGGGCAGACGATCTCCCAGCCCTACATCGTGGCATTGTCGACGGAGCTCGTGCAGCCGCGCGAACACCATCGCGTGCTGGAGATCGGCACGGGTTCGGGCTACCAGGCCGCCGTACTGGCCGAGCTCGTGCGCGAGGTTTACAGCGTCGAGATCGTCGAAAGTCTCGCCCTGCAAGCTGGGGAGAGGCTGCAGCGGTTGGGATATCGAAACGTTCGGGTGCGCAGAAGCGACGGTCACGTCGGCTGGCCCGAGGCATCCCCGTTCGATGCAATCGTCGTTACGGCGGCCGCGGTGCGGGTGCCGGCAGCGTTGGTGGATCAGCTGCGCCCCGGAGGCCGGATGGTGATTCCTGTCGGTGAACAAGGGCGTTCGCAGGAATTGACGCTGGTCGAGAAGGCCGGGGACGGGCGCATCACCCAGCGGGTGATTCTGTCGGTGATGTTCGTGCCGATGACAGGTGGGTGACACATTGCCTGACCGGGTAGCCGGGGATCGCCGATGGCAGTCGGGACAAGGTCCGAGATCAAACGCTCGGGAGCAGCTTGGGCGATGCAACCCCGCCCGTATCGATGCAAAGAAACGATCCTCGCGTGTACCAGTCGGCGAGCACCCAACGCTCGCAGGTCCGTCCGTCGACCAGGTGTTCGTGGCGTCCCGGACGATGCGTATGACCATGGATCATGCGCGTGCAGCCCGATCTCCGAAAGGCCTCGATCACGGCGCGCGGTGCGACGTCCATGATGGTTTCGGACTTCGACATCTGGCTCGAGCGGCTGTCGGCTCGCAGGCCGACGGCAATTCGGCGGCGTTCTTCGATCGGCTTCGTGGCGAAGACCCGTTGCCAAGCGGGATCTCGTACCTTGGCTCGGAATGCCATGTAGTCCGGATCGTCGATACACAGCGTGTCGCCGTGCAGGAGCAGGGTCGGAACACCGTGGAGATCGACGACCGTGGGATCGACAAGCAGCGTGGCGCGGGCAACCCGGCACAGCGCTTCGCCGATCAGAAAGTCGCGGTTGCCGTGCATGAGGTACACGGCACAGCCCGCATCGGTCACGGTACCGATCGCACGTGCGATCTGATCGGCGAACGGGTCATCCAGATCGTCGTCGCCGATCCAGTAATCGAACAGATCACCGAGGATGTATAGGGCACCAGCCCCGCTTGCCTCACGCGCGAGAAAGTCGAAAAAGGTGCTCGTGATGCTGGGGCGTTCGGGGCTCAGGTGCAGATCGGAGATGAACAGCGTCGGCTGCACCGATTGCGGGCTCAGACGACTTCCGCACGCTCGATCACGACGTCTTCGAGCGGGACGTCCTGGTGGCCTGCCTTCGAACCGGTGCGTACCTTCTTGATCCGGTCGACGACGTCCTGGCCTTCGACGACCTTGCCGAAGACACAGTAGCCCCAGCCCTGTTGGGTGGTGCCGGTGTGGTTCAGGAAGTCGTTGTCCTTCACGTTGATGAAGAACTGGGCGCTCGCCGAGTGCGGCGCCGAGGTACGCGCCATGGCGACGGTATAGGCCTCGTTCTTCAGCCCGTTGGTCGCTTCGTTCTGGATCGGTTGCGACGTCGATTTCTGCTTCATGCCGGGCTCGAAGCCGCCGCCCTGAATCATGAAATCGTCGATGACGCGGTGGAAGATCGTGTTGTCGAAGTGCTTGCTTTCGACGTACTTGAGGAAATTCGCGACGGTTTCGGGCGCCTTGGCGGCATCCAGTTCGAGGGCGATGACGCCGAAGTTCGTGTGCAGCTTGACCATGATGGGCTCCGGTTTACTTGGAAGAGACGATGCGCATGCTTTGAATGACGACCGGCTTGAGCGGAACGTTCTGATGCCCGCCGCGATTGCCGGTGGGAACGGCGACGATCTTGTTGACGATGTCCATGCCCTGGGTGACGCGGCCGAACACGGCGTAGCCGAAGCCTTGCGTGGTGGGCGATGTGAAATTGAGGAACTCGTTGTCGGCGACGTTGATGAAGAACTGAGCCGTCGCCGAGTGCGGATTGGGGGTGCGCGCCATCGCAAGCGTGCCGACGGTGTTCTTCAGTCCGTTCTGGGCTTCGTTCGGGATCTGATCGCGGGTCTTTTTCTGATCCATTTCTGTGTTGAACCCGCCGCCTTGCACCATGAACCCGGGGATCACACGATGGAAGATCGTGCCGTCGTAGAAGCGGTCATTGACGTATTGCAGGAAGTTCTCGGCAGACTTCGGCGCCTTGTCTGCGAAGATCTCCATGCGCACGGTGCCCATGTTGGTCGTCATTTCGACAACGGGATTGGCGGCGAATGCCACGGTGCAGGTCGTCAACCATAGGCCGAAAGCAACCAGGGCGGTGCGCAGCACCCCGCCGAACGAGAACGCGTTGAGTAGGATTCTTCGAGTCATGTTTAGCAGCATCTCCGCAGGGGTTGTCGAGGAGCGAGATCTTCGCATCGGTGCTGGCATTCTCGGGGAATGCCGGTCGCCGCGGCGTCACTTCGCAAAGAGTTGATCGATGAGCTTCAGTTTGGCCGGGGCGGTGCTCGACTTGGGATCAAGTTTGCCCGCCTGTTCGTAGGAGCGAGCCGCCATCCGGGCGTAGACGTCGCCGAGATTTTCGTGGGCGGTGGCATATCTCGGGTCGGCGAGGATCGCGGATTCCAGCGCCCGCCGTGCCTCGTCGTACCGACCCATTCCGGCATACAGGACACCCAGGTTGTTGTAGGGTTCGGGCAATTCGGGGCGATCGTCGCTCACCGACCTGAACACCGAAATGGCCTCGTTGGCCTTCTGCTGCTCGCTGAGGATGACGCCACGCAGGAAGCGGGCTCGAATATCCTTGGGATCCTGCTTGAGGATGCCGTCCACGCGTTCGAGCGCCTGCGAGGCTTGGCCTTTGCGAAGCAGGGCCTGAGCGTCGTCCACGCCATCTGCCTGCGCATGCGACAGGCCGAGGCCCCCGAGCAGGCAAGCAAGGCAAACAAGGCGGAATGACCGACGCATCGTGCTATACTTTTTTCGATCCGGGACAGGCGGTTAGAACGCGATATCGCCCGGATTCTATCAAGAAATCGTGCGCTGCCGCGGGTAACTGCGCCGGCGCTTCGAGCCTCGGAAATGCAAGCCGTTTCGATGCGCATGGGCCGCCGTGACCACTGTCGGGGACGCCCACGCCGCAGGCTGTGTTCCGACTAATTGGAGGCATCGGGCGTCAATGCTCAAGATCTACAACTCGCTCACCCGTTCGAAGCAGGATTTCGTACCCATCGAGCCGGGCAAGGTCAACATGTACGTCTGCGGCATGACCGTCTACGACTACTGTCACCTCGGACACGCGCGCGTCATGGTCGTGTTCGATGCCGTGGTCCGCTGGCTGCGGACCTCGGATTTCGACGTCACGTATGTTCGCAACATCACGGACATCGACGACAAGATCATCAGGCGCGCGCTGGAGAACGGCGAATCCATCGATGCGCTGACGCAGCGATTCATCGATGCGATGGACGACGATGCAGCAGCCCTCGGCGTCATCAAGCCCGACCACGAACCGCGCGCGACCCAACACGTCGAAGGCATGCTGCGAATGATCGGCCGGCTGATCGAGCGCGGTGTGGCTTATGCCGTGCCCGGCGGGGACGTCTACTACTCCGTGCGCGATTTTCCCGGGTACGGCAAGCTCTCGGGCAAGTCGCTCGAGGATTTGCGGGCCGGCGAGCGCGTGGATGTCGATACCGACAAGCGCGATCCGCTCGACTTCGTGCTGTGGAAGGCCGCCAAGCCGGACGAGCCCGCATGGGATTCGCCCTGGGGCAAGGGGCGTCCCGGCTGGCACATCGAGTGTTCGGTGATGAGCGAGCACCATCTCGGCGAGCACTTCGACATCCACGGTGGCGGACAAGACCTGCAGTTTCCTCATCACGAAAACGAGATTGCGCAGTCCGAAGGGGCGCACGGGCATAGGTTCGTGAACTACTGGATGCACAACGGGTTCGTTCGTGTCGACGATGAGAAGATGTCGAAGTCGCTCGGAAACTTCTTCACCGTGCGCGAAGTGCTGCGCAAATACGACGCCGAGGTCGTTCGATTCTTCATCCTGCGCGCACATTACCGCAGCCCGCTCAATTATTCGGACCAGCATCTCGACGATGCGCGCAGCGCGCTGGGTCGGCTCTATACGGCGCTCAAGGGCACCGAACCCGCTTCGGTACGCATCGATTGGACCGAACCGCACGCGGCTCGCTTCAAGGTCGCGATGGAGGACGACTTCAACACCGCCGAGGCGGTGGCAGTCCTGTTCGATCTGGCAAACGAAGCGAACCGTACGCATTCGTCGGAGCATGCGGGATTGCTGAAGGCGCTCGGCGCAATACTTGGGCTATTGCAGCGCAATCCGACCGATTATCTGCAGGCCGCTCCCGAAATTTCGGGGTTGAGCCCCGAGCAGATCGAAGCACGCATCGCCGAGCGTGTCGCGGCCCGCAAGGCCAGGAACTTCGCCGAAGCCGACCGCATCCGCAAGGAACTGCTCGACGCAGGCATCGTTCTCGAAGACGGGGCGCAGGGCACGATTTGGCGGCGTAGCTGATCATCGGTTCGATACGTCCCGCTCAAGCGTGCCGGGAACCCTGATGCTCGCGCTCCAAAGTGCGTTCGGTCTGCTGGTGCTGCTCTTCGTTGCGTGGCTGCTGCGCGAACGATCGGGTTCGATCGCCTGGCGTACCGTCGTCGCGGGGCTCCTGCTGCAACTGGGCATGGCCGTCGTTCTGCTCAAGCTGCCAGGCGCCAAGCAGGCGTTTCTTGCGCTGAATGACGTCATGCTCGCACTGGATACGGCCAGTCGCGCAGGTACCTCGTTCGTGTTCGGCTATCTGGGCGGTGCACCCCTGCCGTTTGCGGAAACGCAGCCCGGTGCAAGCTTCGTTCTGGCGTTTCGAGCGCTGCCACTGGTCCTCGTCGTGAGCGCGCTCTCGGCGCTGCTCTTTCATTGGCGCATCCTGCCGCTGGTGGTCGAAGCGTTTTCCCGCGTCCTGCAGAAGGCGATGCGTGTGGGCGGCGCGGTGGGTGTATCGACGGCCGCAAACGTTTTCGTCGGCATGGTCGAGGCACCGCTTTTCGTTCGGCCTTACCTTCGCAGGCTCGATCGCGGGGAACTCTTCATGGTGATGACCTGCGGCATGGCCACGATCGCCGGTACGGTGATGGTGCTCTATGCCAGCGTGTTGAGCACCCAGGTGCCCGATGCGCTCGGCCACATCCTCGTCGCATCCTTGCTCAGTGCGCCCGCTGCCCTGGTGATCGCGGCGTTGATGGTGCCGACGACAGGTACGACCACGGGCGGGGGCATCGATCTCGAAAGCGCGGACAGCAGCATGGATGCCATCACGCGCGGTACCGTGTCCGGCGTCCAGATCCTGATCCAGATCGTCGCTCTGCTGATCGTTCTGGTGGCCCTGGTGACCTTGCTCAATCTGGGTCTCGCTCGTCTTCCTGCACTGGGAGGAGAACCGATCACGCTGCAGCGGCTGCTCGGCTACGTCATGGCGCCGTTCACCTGGCTCGCCGGCATCCCCTGGAGCGAGGCGGTCACGGCCGGTGGTCTCATGGGCACGAAGACCGTACTGAACGAATTGCTCGCTTACCTCGACATGTCGCGGCTCGCACCCGATGCGCTGTCAGAACGCAGCCGCATCATCATGACCTATGCATTGTGCGGATTCGCGAACTTCGGCAGCCTCGGCATCATGATAGGCGGCATGGGCGCAATGGTGCCGGAGCGAAGAGGCGAGATCGCCGGGCTGGGCATGAAGTCACTCGTGTCCGGTACGCTGGCGACCCTTGCGACGGGTGCGACGGTTGGGATCATCTGGTAGCAGGCCCGGTACGCGGCGTCAGCGCTCCGCCGTGCATGATGACAGCATTGCGCTGCAGGTCCGCTCAGGTGAGCGGCAGCATCACGTGCTGCTGATAGGCAGGCCGTTCGGTCAGGCGCCGATACCATGTTTCGAGATTGCGCATCGGCGGGCGTTCCAGGTTGAGCGCAAACCACCGATAGGCACCGACGCCGATCGGAATGTCGCCCATGGTGAAAGTGGTGCCGCCGATGAACTTCTTGCCTGTGAGCTGGGCGTCGAGGATCTGGAGTGCCTTGATCACACGCAACCGGGCCGCATCGACGGCGGCCATGTCGCGCTTCTCTGGGGGCGTGCGGATCAGCTGCCAGAAGACGATGCGCAGATCGGGTTCGAACGAGGTGTGGAACCAGTCCATCCACTTGTCGACGTCGGCAAAGGCCTTGGGGCTGCCGGGCCAGAGCGTGCCGAGCCCATGCACGCCGCTCAGGTAGCGCAGTATGGCATGCGATTCCCAGAGCACCCACTCGCCGTCTTCGATCATCGGCACGCGTCCGTTCGGGTTCTTCGAAAGGTAGTCGGGCGTGTTGTTGAGACCGAACTCCATCCCGGCATCGATGCGCTCGAACTGGATGTTGAGTTCACCGCAGCACCAAAGAACCTTCTGCACGTTGATCGAATTGCGTCTGCCCCAGAGCTTGAGCATGGTGCCTCTCCTGCGGACGTTGAGTGGAGGTTCAGTATAAGGGCATCGTGAACGGAATCACGCAATGACGACGTCACATCCCTAGCCTGCGCTGCTGACGTGCTTCTTGAACGAAGTGAAGAACTGGTCGGCAAGCTTCTTGGCCGTGCCATCGATGAGACGCGATCCGATCTGCGCCAGTTTGCCGCCGACGTTGGCCTTGGCCGAATAGCTGAGCTTCGTGCCGGCACCGTCAGGAAGCAAACGCACTTCGGCGCCGCCTTTGGCGAATCCCGCGACACCGCCCTGGCCCTCGAAGGCGATGTTGTAGCCGTTGGGTGGATCGAGATCTGCCAGCGTGAGCTTGCCCTTGAACTTCGCGCTCACCGGGCCGACCTTGGCCGTCAGCACGACGTCGAACTGGTTGTCGGCGCTCGCGACGAGGGACTCGCAGCCCGGTATGCAGGCCTTCAGCACTTCCAGATCGTTGAGGGCATCCCATGTCGCCTGCTGCGACACCGGGATGACTTGTTCGCCTGTCATTTCCATCAGGGTTCTCCGTTGGGTTCAGTAGGGGTGCGCGTCGCGCGTCCCGGACAACACACGACCGAGATCGCTCAGACTCGCGATGTTGTGCGCGGGCACGAAAGCGTCGACATGAGGCAGAATTGCCCGCACACCGGATGCTCGGGGCTCGAAGCCCGCGTAGCGAAGCAGCGGATTGAGCCATACCACTCGCCGGGCCGACCGGCGAAGGCATTGCATTTCGCGGGCGAGGTTCGCGCTTTCGCCGCAGTCGAGTCCGTCGCTTACGAGGAGGACGGTCGCACCCGGCCCGAGGACGCGGCGGCTCCAGCGACGGTTGAAGTCGTGCAGGCTGTCTCCGATGCGAGTTCCTCCGGACCAGTCGTCGACCACGCGACCCACCTCGACGAGTGCATCGTCGACGTCGCGGCGCCGCAATGCGCGCGTGATGTTGGTCAGCCGGGTACCGAACGTGAAGGCGTGAAAGCTGCTGCGCTGCGACCCGACGGCATGCAGGAAGTGCAGCAGCATGCGGGCGTACCGATCCATGGAGCCGGAAACGTCGCACAGGACGACGAGTGGCATCGGTCGTCGATGACGCCGTCGTCGATGCAGCGCGAACCATTCGCCGTCGGTGCGCAGCGCCCCACGTAACGTTGCCCGCATGTCGATCACAGTGCCTCGGGCATGGGGGCGAGTGCGTCGGGTGACGACATCGGGCAAATCGAGACGAAGTTCTCGCAGCATGCGCTTGGCTTCAGCCATCTCTTCGAGAGTCATCGACTCGAAGTCGCGCTGCACGAGGACCTCGCGGGCCGAGACGCTCAAGGCGGCATCGAGTTCGATCGGTGTGTCTTCGTCCCGCTGCGAATTCCTGGGGGTCGGGGGAGCAAAGGCTGCACGCAACCGGTTGTTGAGCGAACCGTCGTCATCCCGCGGCGGCAATATCCCGGGGGCTTTCGGCAGCATCAGCTGCAGTGCGCGTTCCATCAGTTTCGGATCGCGCCAGAACACCTCGAACGCCTGATGAAAGAGCACACGCTGCTCGGCGCGATCCACGAAGGTGGTCTCGAGCGCGATCCGAAAATCGTCCCGGCGAGCGATGTCGATGAGCGACAGGGCTTCGATGGCCGAGATGACCTTGCCCGGCCCGATGGGCAGGCCCGCGCGCCGCAGGATGCGTCCGAATGCGGCCACGTTTTCGGTCAGGCGACTGGGGTGTTCCCGGATCATGCGTCGATTCCGGCTCGTGATTGCGTCAGCAGCCGGGCTGCCTCCGGTCCACGCACGTGGGCGATGTCGTCCTGGTACTTCAGGAGGGCACCCAGCGTATCGTCGACGATCTGCGGGTCGAGCACGACCTGATCGAGGGCGAGCAACGCATTGCACCAGTCGATCGTTTCGGCGACGCCGGGATTCTTGAAGAGATCGAGGGTGCGCAGGCGCTGGACGAAATCGACCACCTGCCGCGCGAGCGCCGAGGAAGCATCGGGCACCTTGCGCTCGATGATGGCAAGTTCGCGCCGTGCATCCGGGTAGTCGACCCAATGGTAGAGGCATCGACGCTTCACGGCATCGTGCACTTCGCGTGTCCGGTTCGAGGTGATCACGACGATGGGGGCGCACGGTGCCTGAAATCGGCCGATCTCCGGTACCGTAATCTGGAACTCGGAGAGCACTTCAAGCAGGTACGCCTCGAACGGTTCGTCGGCGCGGTCGAGCTCGTCGATCAGGAGGACAGGCGCATCCTCCGGGGACTGGAAATCGATCGCCTGCATGAGCGGGCGGCGGAGCAGGAATCGTTCGTCGAAGATCTTGCTGTTCAGGTCCGTGCGGGAGGTGCTGCCAGCAGCTTCGGCGAGACGAATTTCCAGCATCTGGCGGGCGTAATCCCATTCGTACACTGCCGCGGCGACATCCAGCCCCTCGTAGCACTGCAGCCGGACGAGTCGGCGTCCGAGCGTGCCGGCGATGACCTTGGCGATTTCGGTCTTGCCGACGCCCGCTTCGCCTTCCAGAAACAGCGGGCGCCCCATGCGCAGGGCGAGATATACGACCGTGGCGAGCCCGCGATCCGCGACGTAGTCGCCGCCGGTCAGCAGTTGGAGGGTGGCGTCGACGGAATCGGGCAGCATGAGCGCGGGCAGTACACCGGAGATCGAAACCGATCATAGCAGCCCGCCGGCCCCGATTTCGAGCTGGGTGCAATGCGCGGGTCTAGGTGCCTGTCGGACTAGGCGGGCGAGCAGCTGCTCGCCCGCCACCCAGCGATGTTGCGTCGCTACAGTTTCGTGGCGGCCTCCACAGCGCGCTGCGCCATCACGGTCACCAGATGCGCGCGGTAATCGGCAGCAGCATGGAGATCGCTGTTGAGGTCGTCGGCAGGTAGTGTGATCTTGGCGATGGCCTGCGGCGTGAAGTCCTTGGCCAGCAACTTTTCCATGCGTTTGACTCGGAAGGCGCATGGGCCCGCTCCGGTGACGGCGACCCGCACGCCCGTCGTCGTATCGCAGACGAACACGCCGACGAGGGCGAATCTCGACGCCGGGTTGCGAAACTTGGCGTAACCGGCCCGCAGGGGCATCGGAAAATCGACCCGGGTGATGATTTCGCCGGGCTTCAACGCTGTCTCGAACAGGCCGAGGAAGAATTTGTCGGCCGGGATTTCACGCTTGTTCGTGACGACGGTCGCCCCCAGCCCGAGCACGGCGGCGGGGTAATCGGCTCCCGGATCTGCATTGGCCAGCGACCCGCCGAGCGTACCGAGGTTGCGGACCTGCCGATCGCCGATGCCGCCGGCAAGCTTGGCCAGCGCGGGAATCGAGCGCTGAACCTCCCGCGAGGATGCGACCTCGGCGTGGCGGGTCATCGCGCCGATGGAGACGACGTTGTTGGCGATCCGGATCCCCTTCAAGTCGGCGATGCCGCCGAGATCGATCAGGGTCGGCGCGCTGGACAGGCGCAGCTTCATGGCCTGCACGAGGCTCTGGCCGCCGGCGAGGAGCCGCGCTTCGGCCTGTTTTCGCTGCACCGAGGCGACGTCTTTCAGTGACTCCGGACGGATGTATTCGAATGCGTACATGGTCTTTCGCTCCTCGTCGTCGCTCAGGCGCGGCTGCTGCGCGCTTTGGGGGCACTCTGGATGGCGCGCCACACGGTCTGCGGGCTGGCCGGCATCGCCACGTCGCGCACGCCGAGCGGCCACAGGGCGTTCGTGATTGCGTTCATCACCGCCGCAGGCGCCCCGATCGCGCCTGCCTCGCCGCAGCCTTTGACGCCCAGCGGATTGTGCGTGCAGGGCGTCTCCTGCGTCGCGACCTTGAAGCTGGGGACATCGTCGGCACGGGGCAGGGCGTAGTCCATCATGCTGCCGGTAAGCAGCTGGCCCGAAGTCTTGTCGTACACGCAACCCTCCAGGAGGGCCTGACCGATACCCTGGGTGAGACCGCCGTGCACCTGGCCTTCGACGATCATCGGGTTGACCACCTTGCCGAAGTCGTCGACGGCGGTGAAGTTGACGATGCGCGTTTCACCGGTGCTGGGATCGATCTCGATTTCGGCGATGTGGCAGCCGGCGGGGAAAGTGAAGTTGGCCGGATCGTAGAACGCCAGTTCGTTCAAGCCCGGTTCGAGCTTGTCGAGGGGGTAGTTGTGGGGGACGTACGCGGTCAGTGCCACCTGCGCGAAGGGGATCTTCTTGTCGGTGCCCGCCACGGTGAATTCGCCGTTCTCGAATTCGATGTCGCCGTCGGCGGCTTCCATGAGATGTGCCGCGATCTTTTTGCCCTTCGTGACGACTTTATCGAGTGCCCGGACGATGGCCGATCCACCCACGGCCAGCGAGCGCGAGCCATATGTGCCCATGCCGAAGGGGACGCGCCCCGTGTCGCCATGAACGATATCGACGTCGTCGATGCCGATACCCAGGCGCTGCGCGACGACCTGCGCGAAGGTGGTCTCATGGCCCTGGCCGTGGCTATGCGATCCGGTGAAGACGGTTACCTTGCCTGTAGGATGAACCCGGACTTCGCCGGCTTCGTAGAGCCCCGCCCGGGCGCCGAGCTGCCCGGCGAGATTCGAGGGCGCGAGACCGCATGCTTCGATGTAGGCCGAGTAGCCCAGACCTCGCAACTTGCCTCGTGCTTCGGACGCCTTGCGGCGCGCGTCGAAACCGGCGACATCCGCTATGCGCATCGCTTCCGTGAGGGTTCCCTCGTAGTTGCCGATGTCGTAGCAGAGCGCGACCGGCGTCTGGTAGGGGAACTCGGTGATGAAGTTGCGCCGCCGGATCTCGGCGGGATCGAGCTTCAGTTCCCTCGCAGCCGTCTCGACGATGCGTTCGACCACGTAAGTGGCTTCCGGGCGACCGGCGCCGCGATACGCATCGACAGGCGCCGTGTGAGTGAAGACCGCCGTGACCTCGCAGTAGATGGCCGGCGTCTTGTACTGCCCGGCGAGCAGCGTTGCGTAAAGCATGCTGGGCACCGACGAGGCGAAGGTGGAGAGATATGCGCCGAGACCCGCCGTCGTGTGCACGCGCAGGCCGAGGAACCTGCCGCTCTTGTCGAGGGCGAGTTCGGCCTTGGTGACGTGGTCGCGTCCGTGTGCGTCCGAAAGGAAGGCTTCGCTGCGATCGGCCGTCCACTTGATCGGGCGCTTGATCTGTCCGGCGGCCCAGGTCAGCATCGTTTCCTCGGCATAGAGGAAGATCTTCGAGCCGAATCCGCCGCCGACATCCGGGGCGATGACCCGCACCTTGTGCTCCGGCAGACCGAGGACGAAAGCGGTCATCAGCAGGCGCTCGACGTGGGGGTTCTGCGACGTGACATGCAACGTGTAGGAGTCGTCGCCCCGGTTGAATTCCGCCAGGGCCGCGCGCGGTTCGATCGCGTTCGGAATGAGCCGATTGTTGACGAACTCCAGCGTGGTGACGTGCGGCGCCTGAGCGAAGGCGGCATCGGTGGCTGCCTTGTCGCCGAGTCCCCAGACGTAGCAGGTGTTGTCCGTCACGTCGTCATGGACGAGCGGGGCGCCTTGGGCCCGCGCCTGTGCCGGGTCGACGACCGCGGGGAGGATTTCGTAGTCCACTTCGATGAGTTCGGCGGCGTCCTTCGCCTGATTCAGCGTTTCGGCGACGATCATGGCCACCTGGTCGCCGACGTGACGTACCTTGCCCTGGGCGAGCGGCGGGTGGGCCGGCTCCTTCATGGGGTGGCCGTCGACGTCGGTGATGAGCCAGCCGCACGGCAGCCCGTTCATCTTGCCGGCGATGTCGTTGCCATCGTAGATCGCGATCACGCCGGGTGCGGCCTTGGCGGCCGCGGAATCGATCGACCGGATGCGCGCGTGTGCGTGCGGCGAGCGCAGGAAATAAGCGTAGACCTGACCGGGCACGGTCACGTCGTCGGTGTAGCGCCCGCTGCCGGTCAGGAAACGATAATCCTCCTTGCGGCGTATGGACTGGCCGAGTACGGATGCGGTCATGGTCAGCTCCTCATGGCTGCGGCGCCGGCCAGCACCGCCTTGACGATGTTGTGATAGCCCGTGCAGCGGCAAAGGTTGCCGTCGAGCCCATCGCGGACCTCGCCTTCGCTCAGATCGGATTTCGTTCGGGCGAGGTCGATTGCGTTCATCACCATGCCGGGCGTGCAGAAACCGCATTGCAGCCCGTGATGCTCCTTGAACGCAGCCTGCATCGGATGCAGCTCGCCGTTCGGTGCCGCGATGCCTTCGATGGTCGTGACGTCGGTACCCGCAGCCTGGACGGCCAGCAGCGTGCAGCTCTTGATCGCCCGACCCTCCATATGGACCGTGCAGGCACCGCATTGCCCGGTATCGCATCCGACATGCGTGCCGGTCAGTCGCAACGTCTCTCGCAACAGTTGCACGAGCAGCATGCGCGGCTCGACCTCGACCGAGACGTCCTGGCCGTTGACTTTGAGGGAAAGCGGGATGGTCATGAATCCTCCTGAAGGCGGCCCGGTGCGTAGCCTGATGGACTGAGCGCGGCGCGTGTTGTCGTTCGGAAGCGACTCGCACGGTCGACCCGATCGACCGCAGGCGCCTGAGCCCTGTGGGCACTATGCTAGCCGGAAGCCCGGGGCGCCCGCAATCCAAGCGGAGGCGGGCGCTTGTCACGAATTCGGAGCCAGGGGCCGTGACGGCCTTACGAACATCGTTGCCCGCATCCTCGCCGCATCTGTCGCCGATTCGTCATCGACCGGACGCATTGCGGCCATAGTCTCGCGGCATCCTTTCACTTCGCGCGGCCCGTGGTGTGATTCAGTTCACGTCGTGGGTTGCCGTAATCCCGAATTGTTGTCTCAACCCGTCTGCGGCACGTGTCTTGCGACAGGGTATACGTGCAGCGAAAGGCAAGCGGAGGAATCCAAGAATGGGAAGCATGGCGAGCTTGGAGCAGGTGATCGGACAGTTCCGGCGAATGCTGCCGGAGGAAAGCGCGACCGCGCAGGCGATCGACCGGCAGGAGCCGTGGGAACGCATCGCGTTGAACGCAGTGGACGACGGCTACATCGAGTTCGCCAACGAGCTGGGCAGCTTCATCGAAGTCTGCTTGCGGCGAAGCTCCTGACCCTGGATTCCTCGGTCTGGCGGATAGGCACCCGCCGGTGGACGTGGACGAACGGCCCGTGAGCCAAGGGCCGGCGGAGAAAGACAATGCGCAGCATCCTCGTGGGCGCCCTTGCGGCGCTCGCGCTTAGCGGCCCATCTTTTGCGGGCCCGATCACGGTAGACGGCAACGTTTCCGACTGGGGAATCACGGTCGCCGACAACAACAGCAGCAACTTCTCCGCGCCCGGCGTCACCGGGACAGTTCCCAACCAGACGTTCTTCTTCGCCCGCGAGGATCAGGACGACCGCTGGGGCGACGCCGGTTTCCTCGGGCCGCATTACGGCGGACAGAACTACGACGTCGAGTTCATGGGGCTCGCGTTCGACGCCAACAAGCTCTACATCACGATCGTCACCGGGCAGCGACCGGACAACGGGTTCATGCGCTACAGTCCGGGGGACATCCGCATCGTGTCCAAGACGGGCAAGACCGGTTCCGTACTCAACGTCTACGGGATCGAAGTCGGCGGCGGTGTGGGCGGAGCGCCGGGTTCGGGGCTGCTCACCGACGGCGGCCTCGGCTCCACCTATACGCTGAATTCCAGCGGCTACACCGTGGGCTACGCAGACAGCGCGCGTACCGTCGGCTCGGTCTGGAAAGACGCCAACTGGCTGCTCGATCCGATCGTCCATGATGCGGATGTCCAGCTCAGGAACGACAACAGCGGTATCGAGGTCGGCATGGCCGACTACGTCTACACGCGCAACGGTGACGCGACCACTCAGCACGCCGTGATCGAGCTCTCCCTGGATCGCAGCATCTTCGCTGGGGCGGGCGCGCTGGACATCTACTGGGCCCCGAGCTGCAACAACGACGTGCTCGAAATCAACGACGACCTCCCGGGGGGGCGCGTCCCCGAACCCGGCACGCTGGCAGCACTCGGCATCGGTTTCCTGGCCATTCGGCTCGTTCGACGCAGACGCTAGTCCAAGCGCTGCAGTCCGAGCCTACTGTCCCCCTTGCCCCGCGAAAGCGGGGCTTTTTTTTGGTCGACCCCGTCGCGCGGTCGTCTCGCTATACTGCGGCGGCCGAGTCACGCGCTAAGCTCCAAGGAGGATCGCCCATGAAGATCACTGCCGTCGTTGTACATCCGGTGTCCATGCCGCTCGAAACGACGTTCTGGACGGCTCACGAGTCGATGTCGACCTCGAGCGTGATTCTCGTCGAAGTGCAGACCGACCAAGGCATCAGCGGGGTAGGGCAGATTCACGCCGGTCCGATGCCCGAAGTGTGCAAGTGGGTCGAGCGGCTCGGTGAAGTCGCGATCGGCATGGATCCGCGTGCGCATACCGATGTCTGGGATCGGTTGTTTGCCTTGACGTGTCCACGGCCCGGAGCGATTCCTTCGCGTGAGGGTGTGATCGCCCCGCTGCCGCGCAGCGCCCGGCCCGCCATCATGGCCGCCATTGCCGGCATCGATATCGCCGTGTGGGACATCAAGGGCAAGGCAGCCGGTCAGCCCGTGTATCGCTTGTTGGGCGGTGTGAACCGACCGGTCTACATCTATGCGACCGGGGGTTTCTATCGCGCCGATCGCGGACCCAACGATTGTGCGCAGGAACTCGCGGGATTCGTCGAGGCCGGATACAAGGGCGTGAAGCTGAAGTGCGGCGGACTCACGATGGACGAGGAAGTCGCGCGAATTGCCGCCACCCGCGAAGCGATCGGGCCGGATACCCTGTTCATGCTGGACATGAACGCGCCCTATGCGCTCGATGATTGCATTGCGTTCGCCCGTCGGGTCGAGCCCTACGGGATACACTGGCTGGAGGAGCCGCTCCACTGGTATCTGCAGCCCGCGGACTTCGTGAAGCTTGCCGCGGCAACGCCGATCCCGCTGGCGCATGGGGAGCGCGAACTCACCCGATTCACGGTGAGAGACTTCATCGCGTCCGGCGCGATTCGTTTCGTCCAGTTCGATTCCACGCGTGCCGCGGGTTTCACCGAATCCGTACGCATCGCGCATATCGCCGATCAGTTCGGTGTGCGCATCGCACCGCATCAGGTGCCAGAACTGCACGCGCACCTGTGTGCCGCGTTCCCCGACGCATCCTTCGGCGCCGAAACCGGCGGGAATCCGCGGCGCAATCCGGTGTGGCACGGGATGTATCTCGACCGCGCCAAGATCGAAAACAGTTACGTCCATCTGAACGACAATCCTGGTTTCGGGGTGGAGATCGACTGGAAGTTCGTCGCCAGGCACAAGGCTTGACCCGTGGCGGCGAGCCGCTCGCGTTAACGCGTGACATTCTCGATGCGTGCGAGGGCATCCACCGCAACGACGCTCGTCGTCTTGACGATGAGCGGATTGATTTCGGCCTCGACGACGCAGGGGTCTTCGACGAGCGCGAGCAGCGACAGTTTGTGCAGGGTCTCGGCCAGCGCTTCGATGTCGCCCGCCGGATGTTTGCGGTAACCGCGCAGGAGGTGAAGCCCGGGCAACTCGTCGATCATCGATCGAGCGGTGACGAGGCTGAGCGGAGCGCAGCGAACGACCCGGCGTTCGGAGAGTTCGGTGTATCGTCCACCGAGGCCGAGCATGACGACCGGACCGACCTCGCGACTGCGACGGTAGCCCACCAGCACTTCCGCAACGCCGGCGTGCATGGTTTGCACCAGCACACCGTCGAGTTCGAGGCGCGGCACATGGGTCTCTGCCTGTGCGAGGATGCGTGCAATCGCAGCGCCGAGTTCGGCATGGGACGCGATATCGAGCACCACGCCGTCCACGTCCGACTTGTGCGGGATCGAGCGGGAGAGCATCTTGACGGCAACCGGGAAGTCGATCGATACCGGATCCCTTGCTCGGTGCACGACTTCCGATGCAGCGACTTCGATACCCACCGCGGAAAGCAATTGCCCCGCCTCGATTTCGTTGAGCGTTCCCAGCGGCAAGCGGCGGACAGCCGCGCAGAGTGCGACCCGATCGTGTTCCGGGAGTGCCACCATCTTCGCGGGCACGCACCAATCCCGGTACGCGCGAATGGCATCGGCGCAGGCTTCCGGTGTTCTAAATGCTGCGATGCCGTGCTGCTGCAGGATCCTGCTGGCTTCCTCCGCACGCGGCCCCATGAACACGGCGAGGGGTTTCTTCGGTGTACCGGCCGCAAGGACGCGTTCGTGCACCGATCGCGGCAGGTAGGCTGCGTTCGACCCCTGCACCGCGAGCACGATGTCGCAGTGATCGGAAGCCAGCAGCGTTGAAAGCACTCTGGCATAAGCCCCGTGGTCTGCGCGGCCCATGGGCAGATCGATCACCGGGCCCGGTGCGCATCGAATCGAGTCCTCGTTCAATCGGGTGACGACCTCGTCGCTGGGCGCAACGAGGTCTATGCCGCTAGCGCACAAGCCGTCGAGCACCATGGCCGCCCCGCCGCCGCTGACGGTCAATGTCGCCATTCGGTGACGTGGACTCGGTCGGTGTCCGAGCACCAGGTTCGGCATCTCGAACAGCGCCTCGAATACGTCGACACGCAACATGCCGTGTTCGCGAAAGAAGGCCCTGGCGAGTTCGTGATCGTCGGTCAGCGCGCCCGTATGCGTAAGGGCCAGGGTTCGGGTCGTCTTGGAGCGCCCGATCTTGTAGGCAATCACCGGCTTGCCGGCAGCGTATGCGCGGCGTGCCGCCGCAGCGAGTTGCGGCGCGTCGCGCAGTGCTTCGAGAAAGAGCAGTATGACGTGTGTATCCGGATCGTCGACGAGAAGATCGACGAGTTCTCCAGTGGCGATGTCGCATTCGTTGCCGACGGCGACAAGCTTCGCAAAGCCGATGCCGCGCTCCTGAGCCCGCGTAACGATGGCCCCCAGCATCGAACCGCTTTGCGAGATCAGACTCACTGCGCCGGGAACGAGGGACTCCCGCTCGAAGACGGCGTTGGCGGACAGTGCAACGCGCCCGGCGACGTTGACGACACCCAGCGAGTTCGGACCCAGAATCCTGACCCCGGCGCGACGGGCCGTGGCGAGCAGTTCCTCCTGACGACGCAGGCCCCGCGGGCCGAGCTCGGCGAATCCGGCGGTAAGTACCGTCGCGACGCCGATTCCCGCAGCCCCGCATGCTTCGATTGCCTGGATCACCGACGTGGCCGGCGTCATGACGAGCGCGTGGTCGTTCGCGTTGAAAAGGGCATCGGAGAAGTCGTCGGGACGCCGGCCTTGCGATGCGGCCAAGTGGCGGATCTCACCGAGGTAGCCATGGTGGTGCAGGACGCGCAGCGGGCGCGAAGTGAGCTTGTCGGGGTCGGACGATGCGCCGATCAGCGTGATCCGATCCGGCGCGAACAGTGCGCGAGACAACCGGGCTCGATCGTCCGTCCCGGCCTGGGCAGAGGGTTTACGCGCGGGCACTGGATCTCGGTGAAGTCGGTAGTCTCAGGATGAAGCCGCCGTCAGGTTCCAAAGAACGCCTGCACCTCGTGACTGCGACTCACGTGGCACGTGCTTGGCCACATGAGGCTGCGCCGCATAAGGCGCATCGCTCTTCGAACTACGTTCCGAAGAACTCGCGCACCTTGTCCATCCACGACTTCGCACGTGGGTTGTTGCGTCCTTCCTGCTCGGAGCTGATCGATTCCAGTTCTTCGAGCAATTCCCGTTGGCGTGCCGAAAGATTGACGGGCGTTTCCACCACGACGTGGCACATGAGATCACCGAACTGGGCGGAACGCACCCCCTTGATGCCCTTGCCGCGCAGGCGAAAGATCTTGCCGGTCTGCGTTTCCGGCGGGATCTTGATCTTGGCCGAACCGTCGAGGGTGGGAATCTCGATATCGCCCCCGAGGGCAGCCGTCGTGATGCTGATCGGCATCTCGCAGTGCAGATCGTTGTGGTCGCGCGTGAAGACGGCGTGCTGCTTGAGATGGATCACGACATACAGGTCGCCGGCCGGACCGCCGTTCTGTCCCGCTTCGCCTTCGCCGGAGAGGCGGATGCGATCGCCTTCGTCGACGCCGGCCGGAATCTTCACCGACAGGGTTTTGTGCTTCTTGACTCGTCCGGCACCGTGGCACGTACCGCAGGGTGTGGGCACGATCTTGCCGCTGCCGTGACACTTGGGACACGTTTGCTGGATCGAGAAGAAGCCCTGCTGCATGCGGACCTGACCGTGTCCGCCGCAGGTGGGGCAGCTGATCGGCTGCGTTCCAGGCTTGGCACCGGTGCCATGGCACGTCTCGCACTCTTCCAATGCCGGAACCCGGATTTTCGTTTCGGTGCCGCGCGCAGCCTCTTCGAGAGAGACCTCGAGGTTGTAGCGCAGGTCCGCGCCTCGGTAGACGTTGGAGCGACCGCGCCCGCCGCCGCCGAAGATGTCGCCGAAGATGTCGCCGAAGGCATCGGTGAAGTTGCTGAAGCCTGCCCCTGCACCCGCAGCCGCGCTCGGATCCACCCCCGCGTGACCGTACTGATCGTAGGCCGCCCGCTTGTTGGCGTCGCTCAGGATTTCGTAGGCCTCTTTGGCTTCCTTGAACGACTCTTCGGCCTTGGGATTGTCCGGATTGCGGTCGGGATGGAACTTCATCGCGAGCCGTCGGTACGACTTCTTGATTTCGTCGTCGGAGCAGTCTCGGTTGAGGCCGAGTACTTCGTAGTAGTCGCGTTTGGGCATTTGATGCGTGAAGTGTGAAGGGTGGAGGATGCTATCGCCGACGCTTGAGCGATGCCGTTAGAGCGAACACCAAGCGGGATCCGTGATCGATTTTTGTGAAAGTGCTTCGTGCTCTTGAGCGTACCCCAACCGGTTAGCGAGTTCCAACAACGTGTCGAGTTCAGAGAGCGATCCGCTTGCAACGCCACGGAATCTCAGTGGTTCGGCCGTCCCTTGCCTTGCACAGCCTTCAGCGATGTTCGCTGGCCCGGATATCGCCGCCCGCCGCATCTGCGACGTCAGACGAAACCGCTCATCCGTTGGAAAAGCGGCGGTGAGCCGGTGGACATCTTCTACCAGCTCGACCGCTTGCTGCCATGCTCGGAGTGAACGGTGGTTGCGGTTCACGCTTCACCGTTCACGCCGCCGGCCTACTTCTTGTCCTTCACTTCCTCGAACTCCGCATCGACGACGTTGCCGTCATCCTGCTTCGCACCCCCCGCAGCGCCGCCTTGCGGGCCTGTGCCGTCACCGGCGCCACCGCCGGCCTGGCCCTGCGCCTGCTGATCCTTGTACATCTGCTCGGCCAGCTTGTGGGACGCCTGGGCAAGCGCCTGGGTCTTGGCTTCGATCGCGGCCTTGTCGTCGGACTTCAACGCCTCTTCGGCTTCCTTGATCGCAGCTTCGATCGCGGACTTCTCGTCGGCGCTGACCTTGTCGCCATACTCCGCGAGCGACTTCTTCACCGAGTGAATCATGCTGTCGCACTGGTTGCGGGTGTCGATCAGTTCGCGCGCCTTCTTGTCTTCCTCGGCATGCGCCTCGGCGTCCTGCACCATGCGCTTGATCTCGTCCTCGGTCAGGCCGGAACTCGCCTGGATCTTGATCTTGTTTTCCTTGCCTGTCGCCTTGTCCCTCGCGGAGACGTGGAGAATCCCGTTGGCGTCAATGTCGAACGTTACTTCGATCTGCGGCATGCCGCGCGGGGAGGGCGGGATGTCCGTCAGGTTGAACTGGCCCAGGCTCTTGTTGTGAGCCGACATCTCGCGCTCGCCCTGCAGCACGTGGATCGTGACGGCCGTTTGATTGTCGTCCGCGGTCGAGAACACCTGATTCGCCTTCGTGGGAATCGTCGTGTTCTTCTGGATGAGCTTCGTCATCACGCCGCCGAGCGTCTCGATACCGAGCGACAAGGGAGTGACGTCGAGCAGCAGGACGTCCTTCACGTCGCCCTGGAGCACCCCGGCCTGAATCGAGGCACCGACCGCGACGGCTTCATCCGGGTTCACGTCCTTGCGCGGCTCGCGACCGAAGAACTCCTTCACCTTGTCCTGCACCTTCGGCATGCGCGTCTGGCCGCCGACGAGAATCACGTCCTCGATGTCGGTGAGCTTGATGCCGGCATCCTTGATTGCGACCCGGCAGGGTTCGATCGTGCGCTCGATGAGATCCTCGACGAGGCTCTCGAATTTTGCGCGCGTGATCTTGACTGCAAGGTGCTTCGGGCCGCTCGCATCCGCCGTGACGTAGGGCAGATTCACTTCGGTCTGCTGCGAGGACGACAGTTCGATCTTGGCCTTCTCGGCCGCATCCTTCAGGCGCTGGAGGGCGAGGATGTCCTTGCGCAGATCGAGGCCGGAGTCCTTCTTGAACTCGTCGCACAGGTATTCGATTACGCGCTGGTCGAAATCCTCGCCGCCGAGGAAGGTGTCGCCGTTGGTGGAGAGCACCTCGAACTGATGCTCGCCTTCGACTTCGGCGATCTCGATGATCGAAATGTCGAACGTGCCCCCGCCGAGGTCGTAGACGGCGATCTTGCGATCACCCTTCTTCTTGTCCATGCCGAACGCCAGCGCCGCCGCGGTGGGCTCGTTGATGATCCGCTTGACTTCGAGGCCGGCGATGCGCCCGGCATCCTTGGTGGCCTGGCGCTGCGAATCGTTGAAGTACGCGGGGACCGTGATGACGGCTTCGGTCACGGGCTCGCCGAGATAGTCTTCGGCGGTCTTCTTCATCTTCATCAGGACCTGCGCGGAGACTTCCGGGGGCGCCATCTTCTTGCCGCGCGCATCGACCCAGGCGTCGCCGTTGGAGGCTTCGACGATCGCGAAGGGCGAATGCTGGATGGCCTTCTGCACTTCGGCATCCTTGAAGCGGCGGCCGATAAGGCGCTTGACGGCATACAAGGTGTTCTTCGGATTGGTGACGGCCTGGCGCTTGGCGGGGGCGCCGACGAGCACCTCGCCGTCTTCCGCGTAGGCCACGATCGAAGGCGTGGTACGCGCGCCTTCGGAGTTTTCGATGACCTTGGGCTGGCCGTTTTCCATGATGGAGACGCACGAGTTCGTGGTGCCCAGATCGATGCCTATCGTTTTAGCCATGTCGGTTTCCTATTCAGCGAATGTTTCGGTGTGCCGGCCTGCCTGCTCGATCGTGCATTGTCGATCGGGGGCGGCTGCACTCAACTTGCGAAGAACTTTGGGGTTTTGGCGGTATTTTCAAGCTCGGAAGCGGTCGATCCGACCTATTTCGGCTTCACAACGCACACCAGCGCCGGCCGGACCACCCGATCGTGCAGGGCGTAGCCTTTCTGGAATACGGTCACCACGGTGTTCGGCGCCTGGTCGGCTTCCACCATGCTCATGGCCTGGTGACGATGCGGGTCGAACTTCTCGCCGGCGGCAGGGCTGATTTCTGCCAGGCTGAATTTCTCGAACGCCTGGGCCAACTGCTTCAGTGTCAGTTCGACGCCGCTGCGTATGCTTTCAACCGTATTGTTCTGCGCGGCCAGGGCAGCTTCGAGGCTGTCTTTGACGGGGAGCAGCGCGTTGGCGAAACTCTCGACGCCGAACTTGTGGGCGTTCTGAACATCGATCTGGGCGCGCCGTCGGATGTTCTCGGTTTCCGCCTTGGCGCGCAGCCAGGCATCGTGATGCTCCTGTGCCTGCAACTCGGCCTGACGCAGCAGTTCTTCGAGGCTCGGCATCGTGTCGATGGGGGGGGCGCTTTCGGCCCCAGCGTTGGCGCGGGTACCTGCAACCTCGTCTTCGGGTTGAGGAGCCCTTTGATTTTCCTGTGATTCCTGCATTGGATATCTCCTGTGAACACGGGGCACATTGGGCCGCACGCGAACATTTTCAAGGGTTCGATGCCACGGCGCGTGCGGATCGCTATCCGAACGCCCGCGCCTGATTCGGAACGAAGGCGCGTTTAGTTTCGCGCCCCGAGAGCAAGGGCGCGCTCGCGCGATCGAGCGAGCGCCGCGGTGTCGGGCGTGGTCATCCAGCCCTGCAGGTTTTCCCAGGCGAGATCCGTGAGTGCATGGATCCACTCGTCGCCCTCGTTCAGGCAAGGGATGAAGTGGAAACTTCTGCCGCCCGCTTCGAGGAAGAGACCTTTGGCCTCGAGGGCGATCTCCTCGAGGGTTTCCAGGCAGTCGGAGACGAACCCGGGACAAACCACGTCGACCCGTCCGGTTCGTTCCCGGCCGAGCTGGGCCAGGACTTCGGCAGTGTACGGCTTCAGCCACTCGGCGCGACCGAAGCGCGACTGGAAGGTCACGAGATAGCGGTCCTTCGAGAGACCGAGTTCCTGGGCAAGCATGCGCGCAGTGACCTGGCATTCACAATGATAGGGGTCGCCCTTGTCGAGCGTGAAGCGAGGCACGCCGTGAAAGCTCATGACGAGGCGATCGGGGCGCCCTGTTCGCATCCAGTAGTCGTTGATCGATCGGGCAAGCGCCTTGATGTAGCCCGGATGGTCGTGGAAATGCTTGACGAACCGTATGGCCGGTACGTTGCGCATGCGCGCCAGTGCGGCTGCGGTGGCGTCGAAAACGGAGGCCGTGGTGCTGGCCGAGTACTGGGGATAGAGCGGAACCACAACAATGCGGTCGCAGCCCCGTGCCTTGAGCGCGCAAAGCCCGTGCTCGACATTCGGCGCCCCGTAGCGCATGGCCCATTCCACCTCGATGCGCTCGCGGCTGCGCTCGCCCAGATAGCCGCGCAGCATGGTGGCCTGACGCATGGTGTGGGCCTTGAGGGGGGAGCCTTCGGCGGTCCAAACCGCCGCATAGCGCTTGGCTGATTCACGCGGGCGGGTTCGCAGGATCACGCCGTGCAGCAACGGCAGCCAGAGCCCCCGTGGAATTTCGACGACGCGCGGATCGGAGAGAAACTCGCGCAGGTAGCTGCGCACCGCGGGCGTCGTTGGTGCTTCCGGGGTGCCGAGATTGACGAGCAGGATACCGGGCGCAGAAGCGGTGCCGTGCTGATGGGGCGGTTCAGGGATCGATTTGGGCATGCACAGATGTGCTCCGGGGTGCAGAGCGCCTTCCAGTTCGGATTCGATGGGGCAGAGGACGTTTCGGTAGCGGCTGCCGTTCAGTCGTCCCCGCGCCCGCGGTGCGACAGCGCGCTCGAAAGCAGTTTCGCAGTGATGTCGACGATCGGTATGACGCGTTCGTACGCCATGCGGGTCGGGCCGATGACGCCCACGGTGCCTACGACCTGACCGTCGACTTCGTAAGGGGCCGTGACGACGCTACATTCGTCGAGCGGCACCAGTCCCGATTCGTTCCCGATGAAAAGCTGCACGCCGTTCGCACGGCTGGACAGATCGAGCAGCTGCAGCAGTTCGGTCTTCTTCTCGAACAGGCCGAAGAGCTGGCGCAGCCGTGCCATGTTCGAGGAGAGATCGTCGATGTCGAGCAGGTGGCGCTCGCCGGAGATCACGACGTTCTCCATGGGTTCGGACACTGCCTTGCTGCCGGCGTCGAGCGCGGCGGTCATGAGCGCAGACATGTCCGACTGCAGCTGCTTCAATTCGGCGTGGATACGTAGCCGGATTTCGTCGAAGTGCAGACCGGCGTAGTGTTGATTGACGAAATTCGTGGCCTCGACCAGTTCGCTGGCGGAGTAACTGCGATCGGTGAGGAGTATCCTGTTCTGGACGTCGCCCTCGGGCGTAACGATGATGAGCAGTACGCGTTTGTCGGCCAGCCGCAGAAACTCGAGGTGTCTGAACACGACGCTGCGGCGCTTCGGCGCCATCACCACTCCGGCGAAGTTCGTCAGCTCCGAGAGCAGATGCGACACCGAATTCACCAGGCGGTCGACCGTGCCGGCCTGGATCTGGCCCTCGAGCTGACTGATCTCGAGATCGGCGAGCGGGCGCACGGTCAGCAGACTGTCGACGAAGAACCGGTAACCGCGCGAGGTGGGGATGCGGCCGGCCGAGGTGTGCGGGCTGGCGATGAACCCCATTTCTTCCAGGTCTGCCATGATGTTGCGAATGCTGGCCGGGCTCAGTTCGAGCCCCGAAAAACGCGATAGCGCACGCGAGCCGAGCGGCTGACCGTCGGCAATGTAGCGCTCGATCAGGGTTTTGAGCAGAGTCTGTTCGCGCTCGTTGAGCATGGGGCCATTCTACCGATTGAGACTCGAACGGCAAGCCGGTGCGATGCCCGGCGGCGGCGTGCGCGACCTTCGGCTGTCACGCTCCCGACTCGACGTCGAGCGCCTTGATGGAGAAAATGATGGCCGAGTGCCAACAAATCAAGAGCGACTGCCGTCGCGACGGAGCGAAAGAAGATGGATCCCGCGACGATTGCAGTCTACGACGCCGGCGCTCGCGGCTATTGCGAGGAATGGCTGACACAGCCGCCGCCGGAAGATCTGCAGGCGCTGTGGAGGGCGCATCTGATACCCGGCGCGCGAACGGTGGATGTCGGCAGCGGCAGCGGGCGCGATGCCGATTGGCTCACCCGTCATGGCTTTGCGTGCGAGGGCGTCGATGCGTCGGATGGTCTCATCGCCGAGGCAAGGCGGAGATTTCCGAGCCTCGGGTTTCGCGTTGCGCGCTTGCCGGCACTCGAGGGCATTCCCGATGCATCCTATACGAACGTGATCTGCGAAACGGTCATCATGCATCTGCCGGTCGAAGACGTGGGGCCCGCGGTAGAGTCGCTGCGACGTATCGTCGCAGTGGGCGGCGTGCTCTTCCTGAGCTGGCGGGTCGGTGAGGTGGACACGCGGGATGCGGCGGGGCGCCTTTATAGTGCCTTTCCCGCCGCTGCCGTCCGCAAGGCGCTGGCGCCGCTGATCCTGCGCTACGATCACGAGGAAACCAGCGTGTCATCGGGCAGGCGTGTCCACCGGATCATCGCGTGCAGGGCAGCGGCGTGATCGGCAAAGTGCGCGACAGCGGTCGACGGCTCCCATTACAATCGAGCGCATGAGCTCTGCATTTCGCACCATTGGACTGATCGGCAAATACAACAGCCCCGACATCGTCGATCCGCTGCTGCGACTCGCCGGATACCTCGAAAGCCGCGGCGTCGACATCCTGCTCGACAGGTTGACTGCCGGTCACGTCGGTCCCAACAAGTTCACGGTCCTGCCGCTCGAAGATGTCGGCAAGCGTGCCGATCTGGCCGTCGTGATCGGCGGCGACGGCACGATGCTCAATATCGCCCGCACGTTCGCACCGTTCGACACGGCGCTCGTGGGCGTGAATCTGGGTCGACTCGGTTTTTTGACCGACATCCCGCTCGACCAGATGTGCGAGACAGTCGGCACGATCCTCGACGGCAACTACAGCGTGGAAGAACGCATGCTGCTCTCGGCCGAGGTCTACACCGAGGGTGCGCGCCGTTTCAAGGTGCTGGCGTTCAACGATGTGGTGGTCAGCAAGGGCATCAAGGGCGGAATGATCGAATTCGACGTCCACATCGATGGCCAATTCGTCTATACGCTGCGATCCGACGGCATCATCGTCGCCTCGCCGACAGGATCGACGGCGTATGCACTTTCGGCGGGCGGGCCGATTTTGCATCCCTCGGTGTCGGTCATGTCGCTGGTGCCGGTGTGTCCGCATACGTTGTCGAACCGTCCGATCGCGGTTTCGAGCGACGCCACGATCGAAATCACGATGCGCACGGCGCTCGATGCCCTGGCTCACTTCGACAACCACTCGCATTTCGCGCTGCGCGAAGATGACCGCCTCGTGGTGAAGCGATTCGATCACTGCATCCGCCTCCTGCATCCGCCGGGCTACAGCTACTATCACATGCTGCGAGAGAAGCTGCATTGGAGCGGGGCATATTGATCACCCGCGCACCACGCGCCTGAACTCGTGCCGTCTACGCAAGACATCGTACTCAAATGCTGCGACGCATAACGATCCGCGACTTCGTCATCGTCGACCATAGTCAACTCGAATTCGAGTCGGGCTTCACCGTGCTGACCGGCGAGACCGGCGCGGGCAAATCCATCCTGATCGACGCACTCTCGCTCGTGCTGGGCGAGCGGGGCGACGCAAACGTGGTTCGCAGCGGCGCGAAGCAGGCCGAAATCAGTGCGGAGTTCGAGTTCGATCCTTCGCGATCGCAGGTGGGTACGTGGCTTGTCGAGGCCGGCCTCGATGGGGATCCGGGCGCCTGTCTGGTGCGTCGCCTGATCGATGGGAACGGCCGTTCGCGCGCGTTCATCAACGGGCATCCGAGCACCATCGCTCAGCTGCGTACCCTTGGTGAAATGCTGCTCGACATCCACGGTCAGCACGCGCACCAGTCGTTGCTCAGACCGTCGAGCCAGCGCGAGTTGCTCGACGCGTACGGCGGCAACGAGAGCCTTTCCGGTGCGGTCGCTGCGGCCTATCAGCATTGGTCGGAACTGTCCGCGCGCCTCGATGCCGCCCGCAGGGACGCCGACCGACTCGTGCGCGAGCGCGAAGGGCTCGGCTGGCAGGTCAAGGAACTGGAGGAACTCGATTTCCGTGATGCGGACTGGAACGAGATCAATGCCGAGCATGCACGGCTCGCGCACGCATCGACCTTGATCGATACGGCCTCGGAGGTGGTCGAATTGCTCGCCGAGGGCGAGTTGTCGAGTCTGAGATTGCTGAACAGCGCGATCTCGCGCATCCAGCGGGCTTGCGACCTCGACCCGGGCCTCAAGGAAGTGACTGATCTGCTGACGGCGGCTCAGATCGAACTGCAGGAGGCCGTGCACGCCCTGGAGCGGTATCGTTCCCGTCTGGATATCGATCCGCAACGGCTGGCGCAGGTCGAGCGGCGCATCCAGGCGGTGCAGGATGCTTGCCGCAAATATCATCTGCAACCCTCGCGTGTGCCGCCGGTGCTGCTGGATGCGAAGCGACGGTTGGCCGAACTCGATCTGGATCTGGACCTCGGGCGGCTGGAAAGCGAAGTCGATGATGCCAAGTCAGGCTATGCGAGGGCGGCGGAACAACTGTCCCAGGCGCGCAAGAGAGCAGCTGCCAAGCTGGGCCGTCAGGTTACGACGGCCATCCAGGACCTGGCATTGGTCGGCGGAACGTTCATGGTCGCGCTCGACCGACTCGATAGCCCGGGCGCACACGGCGCGGAGCGCATCGAGTTCCGTGTGGCGGCGCATGCCGGGGTGGATCCGGGGGCATTGAGCAAGGTGGCCTCCGGTGGCGAGCTGTCACGGCTGAGTCTCGCCATTCAGACCGTGCTGTCGCAGGTGGCCCAAGTGCCGACGCTGATATTCGACGAGGTCGATGCCGGCATCGGCGGGCGTGTCGCCGAGATCGTCGGTCAGATGCTCCATCGACTGAGTGCGCAGCATCAGGTCATGTGCGTCACCCATCTGCCTCAGGTGGCGTCGTGCGCCGACCGGCATTATCGCGTGAGCAAGGCCGAACATTCAGGTGGTGTGAGCAGTCGCGTCGAGGAACTCGGACGCGAAGACCGAATCCAGGAAATTGCGCGCATGCTCGGGGGCGTCAAGATCACCAAGGCGACGCTCACCCACGCCGAAGAGATGCTGCGCGAGGCGGGACAGCATCCGGCAGTTGCGAAGGGCAAGTAGGCGCAGCGAGCCTGCGCCCGACGAGTTCGAACGAACCGCTGGGCTTACGGGGCCGTCTTGTTCGGGCAATTCGGCTTGGTGCAGTCCGCGTACAGGTACAGCGAGTGCTCGTGCAGGGAAAATCCACGCTCGCGGGAGATCTCCACCTGCCGCTTCTCGATCTCGGGATCGTAGAACTCTTCGACCCGCCCGCATTGCACGCACACGAGGTGATCGTGGTGCCCACCCTGATTCAGCTCGAAGACCGCTTTGCCGCCCTCGAAATGGTGGCGCTTCAGGAGTCCCGCCTGCTCGAACTGCGTCAGCACCCGGTAGACCGTTGCGAGACCGATATCGACACCATCTTGCATGAGCAGGCGATAGATGTCGTCGGCGCTCATGTGGCGCAACGCCGCGGTCTCGAACAGCTTGAGAATGCGCAGCCGCGGCAGCGTCGCCTTGAGGCCGCTGCTTTTCAGTTCTTCGCTCGAATTCATGTCGGCCGTGGCCGCTTCAGGAGGGTTCCGGCTATCATAGATAGTTTGCACGTCCTTGGAAACAGGGCGATTCCTATGTTCGCTTTTCATTCGACGATCCCCAAATGGTTAGGTCTGGCCTCGCTGCTCCTGCTGGCTGCGTGCCAGAGCGTTCCGATGCTGCCGGGTTTGTCCACGCACCGCATTGACATACAACAAGGCAATGTCCTCACGCAGGAGATGGTGGACAAGCTCAAGCCCGGGATGACCCGCCAGCAGGTGCGCTTCGTCCTCGGCACGCCTCCCATCGTCGATCCGTTTCATCCGAACCGCTGGGACTACATCTACTATTACAAGAAGGGCGGCGTGGTGCAGGAGCACCGGCGTCTGGTGCTGTTGTTCGACAACGAGACGTTAAAGCGCGTCGAAGGCGATGTCGTGCCGGCGGCGGGGCAATCCTCTGCGGCGAATGCGATCAAGGCGCCGGAGGATGTGAGCAAACCGGCAGCAGAGCCTGCGGAAGAGAGAGGCTTCTTCGGACGCATGCTGGACAAGATCTTTTAGGGGGAACGCGCATGCGAATCATCGTGGCTGGTGCGAGCGGCCGAATGGGCAAGGCATTGCTCGAAGCCGTGATCGGCGTTCCGGATCTGAAGCTGCACGCGGCGCTGGAACAATCCGACAGCGCGGTCCTGGGCAAGGACGCCGGGGAACTCGTCGGCGCAGCCTGCGGCGTCCGGGTCAGTGCGCTGAGCGACGATGTGATTCGAGGGGCGGATGCGCTCATCGACTTCACGCGTCCGGAGGGTGCACTCGCCCATTTGGCGATGTGCCGCAAGCACGGCGTGAAAATGGTCGTCGGAACGACCGGCTTTTCCGACGACCAGCGAGCGCTGTTCGTCGAGGCTTCGCGCGATATCGGCATCGTGCTCGCGCCGAACATGAGCGTCGGCACCAATCTGGTGTTCAAGCTCATCGCGACTGCGGCTCAGGTGCTCAATCAGGGCTACGACATCGAAGTGATCGAAGCCCATCATCGGCACAAGATCGATGCCCCTTCGGGCACGGCTCTGCGCATGGGGGAAATCCTGGCCGAGACGCTCGGCCGCGACCTGAAGCAGTGTGCCGTATTCGGACGCGAAGGGGTGACCGGTGAGCGGGATCCTTCCACGATCGGCTTTGCCACCATACGCGGCGGCGACATCGTCGGCGACCATACGATCCTGTTTGCTGGCATCGGCGAGCGGGTCGAGGTCAGCGTCAAGGCTTCGAGTCGCGCAACGTACGCGCAGGGGGCAGTGCGTGCGGCACGGTGGCTGCAGGAGAAGCCGACAGGGCTCTACGACATGCAGGCCGTGCTCGGCCTCGACTGATCCGAAACCAGGGAGCAAATTGCCGGAGCAGGGTGCCTCCGCTATAATTCGGCCGGTCAATGAGCGGGATGGGCCATTCGCGGCACATCCCGCTTTGCACGTCTGCTGCCTCCGGAGCCGCCCTTGTCCGACTCGAAAGCCATACTTGCCCTTGCCGATGGGACCATCCTGCGCGGACTCTCCATCGGTGCCCCGGGAATATCGACCGGCGAAGTCGTGTTCAACACGGCCATTACCGGGTACCAGGAAATACTCACCGATCCATCGTATTGCCGCCAGATCGTCACACTGACCTATCCTCACATCGGCAACACAGGGATCAACCCCGAAGACATCGAGTCGAAGCGCATCATGGCTGCCGGCCTGGTGATACGCGATCTCGCCATGGCGCCGAGCAACTGGCGCAGCCGCATGACGCTCTCTGATTATCTCTGCTCCGAAGGCATCGTCGGCATTGCGGGTGTGGATACACGCAAGTTGACGCGTATCCTTCGGGACCAGGGGGCGCAAGGCGGTTGCCTCATGGCCGGAGCGATCGATGAAGCCGAGGCAGTCCAGAATGCTCGTGCGTTTCCGGGGTTGTCGGGAATGGACCTCGCAAAGGTCGTTACGTGCGCGAGCAGTTCGCCGTGGACGCAGAGCGAGTGGTCGCTTGCCTCGGGATATGGGCTCGTCGGCAGTACGACCCATCGCGTGGTGGCGTACGACTTCGGCGTCAAGAGCAACATCCTGCGCATGCTCGCATCGCGCGGATGCGAGATCACCGTGGTACCTGCGCTGACCAGTGCTTCCGAAGTGATGAAGCTGGCGCCGGACGGCGTGTTTCTTTCGAATGGCCCCGGCGATCCGGAACCATGCGATTACGCGATCGAAGCAATACGCGAGTTCCTGCGACTGCGCGTGCCGGTCTTCGGCATCTGCCTCGGGCACCAACTGCTCGGACTCGCCGCGGGCGGACGCACTCGCAAGATGAAGTTCGGACACCACGGGGCCAACCACCCCGTGCTCGATCTGCAAAGCAAGCGCGTGCTCATCACCAGCCAGAATCACGGTTTCGAGGTGGCTGCGGATTCCCTGCCGGCAAACGTCGAGGTCACGCACGTGTCGCTGTTCGACGGCAGTCTGCAAGGGTTCGCCTTCAAGGATCGACCGGCGTTCTGTTTTCAAGGGCATCCTGAAGCAAGCCCGGGTCCGCACGACGTGGACTATCTGTTCGACCGTTTCGTAACCATGATGAAGCAGCGGGAAGGCCAGGCAAGCAATGCCGCGACGCACTGATATCAAATCCGTCCTAATCATCGGCGCCGGCCCGATCGTCATTGGTCAGGCCTGCGAGTTCGATTACTCCGGAGCGCAGGCATGCAAGGCGCTGCGTGAAGAGGGTTACCGGGTCATTCTCGTGAATTCCAATCCGGCCACGATCATGACGGACCCGGAGATGGCAGACGCCACCTATATCGAACCGATCCAGTGGCCGGTGCTCGAGCGCATCATCGACGTGGAGCGGCCGGACGCGCTGCTGCCGACCATGGGTGGGCAAACGGCGCTCAACTGCGCGCTGGACCTTGCCCGGAACGGCGTGCTCGCGCGTTACGGCGTCGAGATGATCGGTGCTTCGCGCGAAGCGATCGACAAGGCCGAGGATCGCGAGAAGTTCAAGGCCGCGATGGGCAAGATCGGGCTGGCGAGCCCGCGCTCGGCGCTGGCGCACAGCATGGAAGAGGCCTTGCAGGTGCAGGCGCTGGTCGGGTATCCCACCATCATTCGGCCCTCGTTCACGCTCGGCGGCACAGGCGGCGGCATCGCCTACAACAAGCAGGAGTTCGTCGAGATCTGCCAGCGCGGCTTCGACGCCTCGCCCACGCGCGAACTGCTGATCGAAGAGTCGGTCATCGGTTGGAAAGAGTACGAGATGGAGGTCGTGCGGGATCGCAACGACAACTGCATCATCGTCTGCTCGATCGAGAATCTCGACGCCATGGGCGTGCATACCGGTGACTCGATCACCGTCGCACCCGCTCAGACGCTGACGGACAAGGAATACCAGATCATGCGGGATGCCTCGATCGCGTGCCTGCGCGAGATCGGGGTCGATACGGGCGGGTCGAACGTGCAGTTCGGCATCAATCCCGACGACGGGCGCATGGTGATCATCGAGATGAATCCTCGGGTGTCGCGCTCTTCGGCACTGGCCTCCAAGGCAACGGGATTTCCGATTGCGAAGGTCGCCGCGAAGCTCGCGGTCGGCTACACGCTCGACGAGCTGCGCAACGAAATCACCGGCGGCGCCACACCGGCCTCGTTCGAGCCCACGATCGATTACGTCGTGACCAAGGTGCCGCGGTTCGCGTTCGAGAAGTTCCCGCAGGCGAATGCCCGTCTGACGACGCAAATGAAGTCGGTGGGCGAAGTCATGGCGATGGGGCGCACTTTTCAGGAATCGCTGCAGAAGGCCCTGCGCGGCCTGGAGACGGGCGTCGACGGATTCGACGAGCGCAGTGTCGAGCGCGAGGTCATCAAGCGCGAACTGGCCGAGACCGGGCCGGAGCGCTTGTGGTACGTGGGCGATGCCTTCCGGATCGGCATGAAGCTCGACGAGGTGCACGCAGCGTCCCACATCGATCCCTGGTTCCTCGTGCAGATCGAGGATCTCATCCGGCGCGAAGACGAGCTGCGCGGATATGCTCTCGACGCCATCGAACGCGATGATCTCTACGAACTCAAACGCCGCGGCTTTTCCGATCGCCGGCTCGCGAAGTTGCTCGATGTGAGTGAGGATGCGGTGCGCGAGCGGCGCCACGCACTCGGCGTGCGGCCGGTTTACAAGCGGGTGGATACCTGCGCGGCGGAGTTTGCCACGCACACGGCATACATGTACTCGACCTACGAGGAAGAGTGCGAATCGCTGCCGTCGGACCGACGCAAGATCATGGTGCTCGGCGGCGGACCCAACCGGATCGGCCAGGGGATCGAGTTCGATTACTGCTGCGTGCATGCGGCGTTCGCGCTGCGCGACGACGGCTACGAGACCATCATGGTCAACTGCAACCCGGAAACCGTTTCGACCGATTTCGACACATCCGATCGACTCTACTTCGAGCCGCTGACGCTCGAAGACGTCCTCGAAATCGTCGCGATCGAAAAACCCGAAGGGGTGATCGTCCAGTTCGGCGGGCAAACGCCCCTCAAGCTGGCGCGTGATCTCGAGCGATGCGGCGTGCCGATCATCGGTACCACGCCGGACATGATCGATTGCGCGGAAGACCGCGAGCGCTTTCAGCAGATGATCGCAAAGCTGCAGTTGCGTCAGCCGCCCAACCGCACGGCGCGCGATCCCCAGGAGGCAATGCGCCTCGCCGGGGAGATCGGCTATCCGCTCGTGGTGCGTCCGAGCTATGTGTTGGGTGGGCGTGCGATGGAAATCGTGCATGAGCCGTCCGACCTCGAACGCTACATGCGCGAGGCCGTGAAGGTTTCGAACGATTCGCCCGTGCTGCTTGACCGCTTCCTGAACGACGCGATCGAAGTCGATGTCGATGCGGTGTCCGACGGGGAGCGCGTCGTCGTCGGCGGCATCATGGAGCACGTCGAGCAGGCAGGTGTGCACTCGGGCGATTCGGCCTGTTCGTTGCCGCCGTTCAGCTTGTCGTCCGAACTGCAGGCCGAGATCGAACGGCAGACAGTCGCGATGTCGCGTGCGCTCAATGTCGTCGGACTGATGAACGTCCAGTTCGCGATTCAGTCGGGGACGATTTTCGTGCTGGAGGTCAATCCGCGGGCATCGCGCACGGTCCCGTTCGTTTCGAAGGCGACGGGTGTGCCGCTCGCGAAAGTCGCTGCACGCTGCATGTCGGGACGCAGCCTTGCAGAGCAAGGGGTGCTCGACAAGATCGTGCCGCCTTACTATTCGGTCAAGGAGGCGGTGTTTCCCTTCATCAAATTCCCGGGCGCGGACTCCATCCTCGGTCCGGAAATGAAGTCGACGGGCGAAGTCATGGGCGTCGGCGAGAGCTTCTCGGAAGCTTTCATCAAATCGCAGGCTGCTGCCGGTCAGAAGCTGCCTACCTCGGGGAACGTATTCCTGAGTGTGCGCGATGCAGACAAGGAACCGCTCGTCGACATCGCGCGTACGCTGAGCGGGCTGGGATTCGGTCTGTTTGCCACACGCGGTACGGCTCGGGCGCTGTCCGCAGCGGGCATCCCGGTGACCCCCGTGAACAAGGTGACGGAAGGTCGGCCGAATGTCGTCGACATGGTCAAGAACGGCGATTTCGCCCTCATCATCAACACGGTCGAGGATAGGCGCTCGGCGGTGCGCGATTCCTACGCGATTCGACATGCGGCACTCGAAGCGCGGCTTGCGTACTACACCACGGTGGCCGGTGCGCGTGCGGCAGCAACGGGATTGCTCGCAGCGCACGAGTTCAGACCCTACCAGCTGCAGCGCCTGCACAAGCGTCTCGCCAAGGGCGACGCCAAACAGATCTAGAAGGACGAATTGACATGAAACGCATCCCTCTGACGGTGATCGGCGCCGAAAAGCTGCGAGCCGAACTTCACCAACTGAAAAGCGTGGAGCGGCCCGCGGTGATCAACGCGATTGCAGAGGCGCGCGCGCATGGCGATCTGTCGGAGAACGCCGAGTACGACGCCGCGAAGGAGCGGCAAGGGTTCATCGAGTCGCGCATCGCCGACGTCGAAGCGAAGCTCTCCAACGCCCAGATCATCGATCCGACTTTGCTCGACGCGGAAGGCCGCTGCGTTTTCGGTGCGACGGTGGAGCTGGAAGACCTGGATGCCGGGCAGACCATGACCTATCAGATCGTCGGCGACGACGAGGCTGATCTCAAGCAGGGAAAGATTTCGATCAGTTCGCCGATCGCGCGGGCGCTGATCGGAAAGTCCGCCGGGGACGTGGTCGAGGTCAACACCCCGGGCGGCACGCGGGAATACGAGATCCTGGACGTGAAGTACGTCTGAAGCGCTCGGCCCCTCGACGCCGCCGGATCAGCTTCAGATGCCGGCCCGTTTGCGAGCGGGTGGGCGGCGTGAGCGGACGCCGGGGGATCCGGGTTTCGCCGAACTGACAGCCCGATTGCGGGTTGATTCGGGTTTGCGGGTACTGCGCGCAGGCGCAGACTTTCTCGATACTGGCGGCGGAGTCGCTTCTTCGCGCCTCGGACGAAAAACGACGAGCATCTTGCCGATTATCTGGACCGGGGAGGCGGTCAGCGCCTCGCAAATTTCACCGAGCAACGCCTCGCGTTCGCGTCTGCCTTCAACCGCTGCGTGGACCTTGATCAATTCGTGGGCGCCGAGCGCGCGGTCTATTTCGCGCAGGACGGATTCGGATGCGCCGTGGCCGGAAACCCAGACGACAGGTTTGAGCGCATGTGCCCTTGCGCGCAGTTCGCGTAGTGTTTTTCCCGGCAGGGGCACGCCGGGCTTCTTGGTTTCGGTCATTGCCCGATTCTACCGGCACCCATGAGCAGGAAGAAGCCAGTCAGCGTCTGGATGCGCCGGCACCTCAACGATCCCTACGTGAAGCAGGCGGTGAAAAGCGGCTACCGTTCACGAGCCGCATACAAGCTGCAGGAGATCGACCAGAAGGACAGGCTGCTCAGGCCCGGCGCGGTGGTCGTCGATCTCGGGTCCACGCCCGGCGGATGGTCGCAGATTGCGCGCGAGCGCGTCGGAGCCAGCGGCAAGGTGGTGGCGCTCGACCTGACGCCCATGCTGCCGATACCCGGCGTGACCTTCATTCATGGTGACGTGCTCGACGAGGCGGTGACCCGGCAGTTGGCGGAACTCGTCGGCGAGCGTGCGGTGGACCTTGTGCTCAGCGACATGGCGCCCAATCTCACGGGTATCGCCGCGGTGGATGAAGCACGCTCCCAGGCACTCGTTGCACTCGCCGTTGCCTTTGCGCAACGGATGCTGAAACCCACCGGGGCACTGTTGGTCAAAGTTTTTCATGGTTCGGGGTTGGATGCCGTTATCCGTGAAATGAAGCAGGTGTTCGGACAGGTCGTCATCCGCAAGCCTTCTGCATCGCGGAGCGAGTCCCGCGAGGTTTATGTGCTGTGTCGCGGGTTGGCAAAATGAAGCTCGGCTGTCGTGTGGGCTGGGTTGGGGTTAGAATGGTTTCGGCTTGTCGCCGATCACGCTAGGACTGAATTTTGAACAATCTCATCAAGAACATAGCTATTTGGCTCGTCATCGCCTTGGTGCTGATGACCGTGTTCAATCAGTTCAGCACGCGACAGGCCGCGCAGAAGGCGATGGAGTATTCCCAGTTCATCGATGAGGTGAAGCAGGGGCAGATTGCCAAGGTCACCATCGAGGGGCGGATTCTCAAAGGCATCAAGCGCAGCGGCGAGCGCTTCACCACTTACTCGCCGTCCGATCCCTGGCTCGTGAGCGATCTGCTCAAGGCCGGCGTGATCGTCGAAGCGAAACCCGAGGAGGAGCCCTCGCTCCTCATGAACATCTTCGTATCCTGGTTCCCCATGTTGCTGCTGATCGGAGTCTGGATATTTTTCATGCGCCAGATGCAAGGCGGTGGACGCGGCGGGGCGTTTTCGTTCGGCAAGAGCCGGGCACGCATGCTCGACGAGAGCAACAACACGATCACCTTCGCCGATGTTGCCGGCTGCGAAGAAGCGAAGGAAGAAGTGGCCGAGCTGGTCGAGTTCCTGCGTGATCCGGGCAAGTTTCAGAAGCTCGGCGGTCGCATTCCGCGTGGCGTGCTGATGGTCGGCAGTCCGGGCACCGGCAAGACGCTGCTCGCGAAGGCCATTGCCGGCGAAGCCAAGGTGCCGTTCTTCAGTATTTCGGGTTCTGATTTCGTGGAGATGTTCGTTGGCGTCGGGGCGGCTCGCGTGCGCGACATGTTCGAACAAGCCAAGAAGCACGCGCCCTGCATCGTATTCATCGATGAAATCGATGCCGTGGGACGCCAGCGCGGCGCCGGTCTGGGCGGCGGCAACGACGAGCGCGAACAAACGCTCAACCAGCTTCTCGTCGAGATGGACGGCTTCGAAGGCAGCGCGGGCGTGATCGTCATTGCGGCCACCAATCGTCCGGATGTCCTTGATCCCGCTTTGCTCCGACCGGGCCGTTTCGACCGCCAGGTGGTGGTGCCGCTGCCGGACATACGCGGTCGCGAACAGATCCTCGTCGTGCACATGCGCAAGGTGCCAGTGGCTCCGGACGTCAAAGCCGACATCATCGCGCGCGGTACGCCCGGCTTCTCGGGCGCCGATCTCGCCAACCTCGTCAACGAGGCTGCCTTGTTTGCGGCCCGAGCCAACAAGCGTCTCGTGGACATGATCGACTTCGAACGCGCGAAGGACAAGATCCTCATGGGGGCGGAGCGCCGCTCCATCGTCATGCCGGAGCACGAGCGCCGCAATACGGCATATCACGAGTCGGGGCATGCGGTCGTGGCGAAGCTGATGCCCAAGACCGATCCGGTGCACAAAGTCACCATCATCCCGCGGGGACGCGCGCTCGGAGTGACGATGCAGTTGCCGCAGGAAGATCGCTACAGCATGGACCGCGAGCACCTGCTTCAAAACATCGCCGTGCTGTTCGGTGGGCGGATCGCCGAAGAAATCTTCATGTCGCAGATGACAACCGGTGCGAGCAACGATTTCGAGCGTGCAACGGACCTCGCTCGCCGAATGGTGACGCAGTGGGGGATGAGCGACAACCTCGGGCCGATGGTCTACGGCGAGAACGAGGGTGAAGTATTTCTCGGCCGCAGCATCACCACGCACAAGAACGTATCGGAAGCGACGATGCAGCAGGTCGATGCCGAGATCCGTCGCATCGTCGATCAGCAGTATGCTCATGCGCGACGCGTGATCGAAGAGAACCGCGACAAGGTCGAACGGATGGCGCGGGCGCTACTCGAGTGGGAAACCATCGACTCCGACCAGGTGGAGGACATCATGGCCGGTCGCGAGCCTCGTCCGCCGAAGCCTGCGACCGCTCCGCCGGCGCCGCCGCCCTCCCAAGGTGACTCTTCGTCGCCTGCACCGAGCGGGAATACCACGACGCAGGGCGCCGCCTAGCGCAAGCGCGCCCGCGGTAACGCGCATGTCGACGAATACGGCCGCGGAGCGCACGCTCCAATGCGGCCGTTTTTCGTTTTCGCTTGGCCGCCCGCTCATCATGGGGGTCATCAATGTGACGCCCGATTCGTTCTCGGACGGCGGTCTCCTCGCGTCTGCAGCGGAGGCCGTGGAGCACGGCAGAAGACTGATCGAAGAGGGCGCCGATATTCTCGACGTGGGAGGCGAATCGACCCGGCCCGGTGCTCAGCCGGTATCGATCGAGGAGGAACTGCAGCGTGTGCTGCCTGTGATCGAGGGGTTGCGCGATGCGGGTATCGCCCTCTCGGTCGATACCTCGAAGCCGGAAGTCATGCGCCAGGCGCTCGCCCTAGGCGCCGATATGATCAACGACGTGGCGGGTTTTCGCGCTCCGGGCGCATTCGAGACGGTTGCAGCCACCATGGCGTCGGTCTGCATCATGCACATGCAGGGCGAGCCGCGCACCATGCAATCGGATCCGCGCTATACGGACGTCGTGCGCGAAGTCGGGGAGTTCCTCGAAGGGCGGGCGCGTAGTGCCGAGGCCGCAGGCATTGCGCGCGAGCGCATTGTGCTCGACCCAGGTTTCGGGTTCGGCAAGACGCTCGATCACAATCTCCACCTGCTGCGCAGTCTGGGGGGGCTGAGCGCGCGCGGCTGGCCGGTTCTGGTCGGGATTTCGCGCAAATCGATGCTGGGCACGATTACCGGCCGAGGCACTTCCGAGCGCGTACACGCGAGCGTGGCGGCGGCTTTGATGGCCGTGATCAACGGGGCTAGAATCGTGCGCGTTCACGATGTGCGCGAAACGCGCGATGCGCTGGACGTCTACGAAGCCGTCAGCGGGCGGGCTCGGCCGGACAATCGAGCATCTTTCAGTTCCTCGTCCGGCCTGCCGTAGTCACGATGAACAACTTATAGAACTCCTATCGCAATGGCTAGAAAATACTTCGGGACGGATGGTATACGTGGGCGCGTCGGTGAAATGCCGATCATGCCCGATTTCGTGATGCGCCTGGGTTATGCCGCCGGCAAGGTGCTGGCGAGTGCCGACTGGCATTTGTCGCAAGGCGAACGCCCGACGGTGTTGATCGGCAAGGACACCCGTATCTCCGGCTACATGCTCGAAGCTGCGCTGCAGGCGGGTCTATCTGCCGCCGGCGTGGACAGCCTCCTGACCGGTCCGATGCCGACACCGGCCGTCGCGTACCTGACCCGTGCGCTCCGCCTTCAGGCCGGAATTGTCATCAGTGCTTCGCACAATCCGTTCGAAGACAACGGGATCAAGTTTTTTTCGTCGAACGGCAACAAGCTCCCCGACGAAACCGAAGAAGCCATCGAGGCCGGCATCGACGCACCGCTTACGCCGAAGCCCTCGGCGCAGCTCGGCAAGGCGCGTCGGGTCATGGACGCCGATGGTCGCTACATCGAGTTTTGCAAGAGTACTTTCCCGAGCGAACTCGATCTTCGAGGGCTACGGGTGGTGGTCGATTGCGCGCATGGCGCGACCTATCACATTGCGCCTCATGTCTTCCACGAACTCGGGGCCGAAGTGATTTCGGTCGGCAACGATCCGAACGGCACGAACATCAATGATCATTGCGGCGCAACCTATCCCGCGACGCTTCGGTCTGCAGTACGCCAGCACCGTGCGGATCTGGGTATAGCGCTCGACGGAGACGGCGATCGACTGCTGATGATCGATGGTCGCGGGAAAGCCTACGACGGCGATCAATTGCTCTACATCATCGCGTGTCATCGGCACGCGAGCGCAACGCTCAAGGGCGGCGTCGTCGGCACGCTCATGACCAATCTGGCGCTCGAGAACATTCTCAAGGACAAAGGAATCCCCTTTGGCCGCGCCGCCGTCGGCGACCGATACGTTCTCGAGCAGCTCGTCGCCAATGGCTGGCAGCTCGGTGGCGAAGGTTCCGGACACATCGTGTGTTTGGACAAGCACACCACGGGCGATGGCATCGTATCCGCCCTGCAGGTGCTGCACGCGTTGCGCAGTTCGGGCAAGAGTCTGGACGAGGCTGCTGCCGGGCTCGCGCTCTATCCGCAGGTGTTGATCAACGTCCGTATCGATCGCAAGTTCGACTTCAAGAAGGATGCATCGGTAGCAGCCGCGGTGGCGGCAGCCGAAGCGGACCTCGGGTCATTGGGGCGCGTCCTGCTGCGTGCCTCGGGCACCGAACCGGTGATCCGGGTGATGGTTGAAGGCGCGGAGTCGGCGCAGGTTCAACTGCACGCGGAACGCATCGCACGTTCGCTCAAGGACGCGGCAGCTTAGCGCGCTGCGGAGCTTCGATGGCGTAGTGTTGGTGCAGATCGGCGATCCGTTTGTCTCCGAGTGGGGTGATTTGCGCCCGATATCGGAGGCGATGCGTCTGCCTCCTGGCTAGGATTCCATTATCGTGCAGGCGGTGCAGGGGGCCATGCTCGCCAGGGACCGCCTGTTCGAGGTACCCGCCACCTTCGGTGCGGGTGTGACTTCCCATGATGCGATCGATGGCTCCGCCTAAGCGCGCGAAAGGACTGCACGTGTCACGCAACTGTAACCTGCGCTGCCTACCATCCGGGCTTCTCTGCGATTTTCATCGAGCTAGCCCAGAAGGAGTTGCGAATGTTCCAGGTGTCGACGGTAAGCCGTCTTTCAAAAGCGCTGGCAGCGGCAGGATTTCTGCTTGCGGCAGGGACCTCGGCAGCACAAACCGTAAGGATCGACGGATCGAGCACGGTCTTCCCGATCACCGAAGCGGTCGCCGAGGAATTCCAGAAATCGACCAAGGGAAAAGTCAAAGTCACCGTCGGAATCTCCGGAACGGGCGGCGGATTCAAGAAGTTCTGTCGCGGCGAGACGGACGCTTCGAACGCCTCGCGGCCGATCACGAAGTCCGAGATCGAGGACTGCCGGAAAAATGGCGTCGCCTACATTGAGATGCCCGTTGCCTATGATGCACTTTCGGTGGTGGTCAACCCCAAGAACACCTGGCTCAAGCAGATCACGATCGACGAGTTGAAGCGGATCTGGGAGCCGTCGGCACAGGGCAAGATCACGCGCTGGAATCAGGTAAACCCTGCTTGGCCGGATCGCGCGATTAAACTCTTCGGGGCCGGTACCGA